>Ga0207648_10000281_pt1 | contig 55309 bp, 61 predicted proteins | sample KBSMisM32_FD_184310 | JGI IMG/M metagenome (GOLD analysis project Ga0207648, IMG submission 184310) | Miscanthus rhizosphere microbial communities from Kellogg Biological Station, Michigan, USA - KBS Miscanthus M3-2 (SPAdes) (version 2) | ecosystem: Host-associated > Plants > Roots >...
GGGGGCAACGTCACCAAGGCCGCGCGCCTCGCGGGGCGCAACCGCACCGAGTTCTACCGCCTCCTGGAACGCCATTCGCTTGAACCGGGAATGTTCAAGGGCAATGCCCAGAAGGAGAGGGTGACCGCATGAATATTCTCAACAGAATCATTGGCTTCCTCGTGCTGGGGTTTTCCCTCGCAGCGGCGGCGCAGGAGCTCGCGCCGGATCAGCTGGTGCAAAAAGTGACCGAGGAGGTCCTCTCCGCCATCAAGAGCGACAAGCAGCTCGCCGCCGGCGACAAGCAGAAGGCACTGAAGCTCGCCGAGGAGAAGGTGCTGCCGTACATCGATTTCGAAGAGTCGACGCGTCTTGCGGTCGGCCGGGCCTGGTCGCAGGCCACGCCCGAGCAGCGCAAGAAGCTGGTGGGCGAGTTCCGCAACATGCTGGTCCGCACCTACTCGAATTCGATCGAGGCCTACCAGGGGCAGACCATGAAGGTCATGCCTTCGCGCGGCGGCAAGGGTGACGGAAAGGACGAGGCGACGGTGCGTGCGCAGTTCGTCCGCGCGGGCGGCAAGCCGCTGCCGATCGAGTTCCAGATGCACAACAACGGCAAGAGCTGGAAGGTCTACGACATCACGGTCGAAGGCATCAGCCTGGTCCTCACCTACCGCAGCGAGTTCGACGCCGTGGTCAAGCAGGAAGGCATCGACGGGCTGATCAAGCGGCTCACGCAGAAGAACAGCCCAGCCAAGCTCGGCTGAGCGTCAAGCGCATGGAGCAGAAACCGCGCTGGGCGGAAATGTGCGCTCAGATCCTGAAGCAGTGCGAAACGGTCCGCGGCGGCCGCGAGAGCCTCGCCACCTTCCTCGGCGTGCACCCGACTCAGGTTGCGATCTGGGTGAGCGGCAAGTCGGGTCCGCCGCGCGCGGTGTTCGAGAAGGCGATGGAGATCATCCTCGCCGAGCACGATCGGCGCGAAACCCTCGAGCAGTCTGGCCGGATGCCTCGGCGCCGGCGCAGCGATTCGGCGTAGCCGCGGCGTAGAGCAGCGCCTTGCCGTCGAAGCAGCCGGCGCATACGAGCAGGACGCCGAGCGCGTCCGCGTCATGCACGGCGAGCGGCGCGCAATCCATGTCCACGGGCTCGAGGATCCCGGGCTGCACGTCGTCGCAGATCTCGCAGTAGAACCGCGCCGGCCGGATCAGCGTGAACGCGTAGCGGCCGCAGTGCGCGCATCCGATACGCGTGCCGAGCGAGCCTTCGCCGGCGAGCAGCGGGTCGAACCGGATCGGCCGCGCGGCGCGGCATTGCGGGCAGTGCAGGTGCGTGGCGTGCATGCCCTGCGTCCGCAAGGGATGTGCCTAGGCGCGGCGCGCTTCGCGCGAGAGGCTGTAGTAGGTGCCGGCGAAGATAACCGCCGCGCCGACGAAGGTCGCCGCCTGCAGCGGCTCGCCGTAGAAGACCGCGCCCACAACCGCGATCAGCGGCAGGCGCAGGAAATCGATCGGAACCACCAGGGTGGCGTCGCCGAGCTTCATCGCGCGCGTCATCGAGTAGTGAGCGACGAAACTGCCGCTGCCGATCACCGCGGCCCAGAAGACATCGACGGGCCCCGGCGTCACCCATTGCGGCGCCGCGGTAGCGAAGGTGAGCGGGAGCTGGGTGAGCGACATCCAGAAGAGCACTGCCAGCGGCGAGTCGGTCGTCGAGATCCGCTTGGTCATGACCATGTTGCCGGCATAGAACATCGAGCCGAGCACCATGACCAGCGCCGCGGGATGAAGACCGCCGAGGTCGGGCCGCACGATGATCGCGATTCCTGCCAGGCCGAGGACCAGCATCACCACCCGGCCACGGTTCATGCGTTCCCCCAGGAATGCGGTCGCGAGGAGCGCCACCCAGACCGGCATGGTGAACTCGATCGCGAACACGGTCGCGAGCGTGAGGGCGCCGATCGCGTAGATCCAGCAGTACTGCCCGCCCAGGTGCATCAGCGCCCGGGCGAGGTGAAAGCGAAACAGCCGCGTGCGCAGCGTCGCCGTGCCGGCGCGCGCTACTGCCGCGCCGACCAGCAGCGTCGTCACCAGCGTGCGCAGGAACAGGATCTCGAACGCGCCCATGTGGCGCAGCAGCTCGCGCGCCGCGACCGCCATGAACGAGAAGGCGAGCACGGCGCAGCTCATCCAGAGGGCGGCGCGCAGCGGGTTTTGATTTAGCATTCGGCTCGATGGAATCCTACCGGGTCCAGATCGAGCGGCTGTACGAACGCTCGCCGTTCTATCGAAACAAGCTGCGCGCCGCGGGCTTCGAATCGCCGCGGGCGGTCGGCGGCCTGGAGCGCATCGCGGCGCTGCCGTTCACGGAGAAGGACGAGCTGCGCGCGAGCCAGGCGGCGCAGCCGCCGCTCGGCGCGCACGCGGCGATCGAGATCTCGCAGGCGGCGCGCATCTATTCAACCAGCGGAACGAGCGGCGCGCCGCTCTATATTCCCCTGACGCGGAGCGACGTCGAGCAGTGGCGCGAGATCGGGCGGCGCACGTATTCGCGAAACGGCCTGAAGGCCGGCGAGCGCGTCGTGACCACCTACGGCGCCGGCCCGTTCGTCGCCGGCGCCTCGCTCGCCGCCTTCGAGGCGATCGGCGCGGTGCACATCCCGGTCGGCGTGGGCAACACCGACAAGCTCCTCGCCGCGATCGAGCGGCTTCAGCCCGAGGCGCTCGCCTGCACGCCGTCTTACGCCTTGCATATTGCCGAGACCGCCGCCGCGAAGGGAGTGAGCCTCGCGCCGATCCGGCGAATCATCGTGGGCGGCGAGCCCGGCGGCGGCGAGGAATCGTTCCGCGCCAAACTGCAGAGTGCATTCGACGCCATGGTCTACGAGATCATGGGCATCGGCGACGTCGCCGCATCGCTCTGGGGCGAGTGTCCGGAGCAGGCGGGGATGCACTTCTCGGCGCCGGAGTTCGTCCATGTGGAACTGATCGATCCTGCTTCTGAGAAAGAAATTAAATTGGTCGACGGTGCCACCGGAGAGCTCGTTTACACGCACCTGCAGCGTGAGGCTGCGCCGGTTCTACGGTTTCGCAGCCGCGACCACGTGCAGGCGTGGAGCTCGAAGTGCGCCTGCGGCAGCACGGCCTTGCGCGTGCGCTGCATCGGCCGCACCGACGACATGCTGATCGTCCGGGGCGTGAACGTGTTTCCTTCCGCGGTGCGCGAGGTCGTGGCGCGGTTTCACCCGCGCGTCACGGGCGCAATCCTCATCCGGCCGCGCAGCCGCGGCGTGCGGCAGGAGCCGCCGCTCCCGATCGCGGTGGAAGGCGAGGCTGGCCTCGCCGATGCGATTGCTGCGGAGATCCGCGCGGCGCTTACGTTCTCGGCGCAGGTCCGCATGGTGGCGCCGAAGACCCTGCCGCGCTCCGACTACAAGTCGAAGCTGGTGGACTTCTCCGGCGCCGCCTGACGCTGCGAGGCGCTCCTTACGCCGGAGGGGCGGGCGGGTTGGTCTCCCAGCTCGGACCATCGTAGCTCCCGCGGCCGCGCACCGGTCGGCGCGCGTCCTGCGGGACGCGGGCCGTGTTGTAGGGATCCGCGGGCCGGGCGGTTTGCGGCGCCGGCGTCACGTAGGGATCCGCAGGTGCGACAACCTGCGGCGCCGGAACGGCGCCACTGCGTGCGCCGTACCAGCCCGTGCCCTGCGGGCCGCTCGGCTCCGCATTCTGCGCGAGCGCCGGAGTGGTGGCCGCGGCCGTTAATACACAGGCGACAAGGGTCTTTGCCTTCATTTGGGATTCCTTTCGGGAACAATCTTGACGTGCTGGCGAGGTTGCCAGTTGAAACTTTCGTCGCAAGGGTCGTGCCAGCCGCCTAGAATCCGGGCCTCGCGCGCGCAACGTTTCCCAGGGAGCCGCATGGCCAAAGCCGAGAAGAAGCTCGACATCTTTCCGCACATTTTTCCGGAGGCGTACTTCGAGCGGATGAAGCGCATCGCCGAGGGCAACCCGGGTCTCGCGGCGGCGCTCAAGCGCTGGATGCACATCCCGGTGCTGTGGAACCTGGACCAGCGCATCCGCATGATGAAGCGCTGGCCCGGCTACCAGCAGGTGCTGACGCTGTCGATGCCGGCGGTCGAGTTCCTCGGCAACGAGAACGAGACCCCTGAGCTCGCGCGTCTCGCGAACGACGGGATGCACGAGATCGTCCGCAAGCATCCCGAGCTCTTCCCGTGCTTCGTCGCGTCGCTGCCGATGAACAACGTCGCGGCCTCGCTCGAGGAGATGGACCGGGCGATCGGCACGCTCGGCGCGAAAGGGATCCAGATCTTCACCAACGTCAACGGACGGCCGCTCGACGAGCCCGAGTTCTTCCCGATCTTCGAGCGGATGAGCAAGAAGTACGACCTGCCGGTCTGGGTCCATCCCTCGCGCACCGCCAGGTTCGCCGACTATCCCACCGAGCAGAAGTCCAAGTACGAGATCTACTGGCTGTTCGGCTGGCCCTACGAGACGAGCGCGTTCATGGCGCGCATGGTGTTCTCGCAGATGTTCGAGAAGCTCCCCAACCTCAAGATCATCACGCACCACCTCGGCGCCATGGCGCCGTTCTTCGTCGACCGCATCGGCTACGGCATGGACCAGTTCGGCACCCGCACCAGCGACGAGGACTACGCGGGGCTGCTCAAGCGCATGAAGAAGCGGCCGCTCGACTTCTTCAGGATGTTCTACGGCGACACCTCGGTGAACGGCTCGCCGAGCGCCATCCGCTGCGGCCTCGACTTTTTCGGCGTGGACCACGTGCTGTTCGGCACCGATTGCCCCTTCGACCCGGAGGGCGGACCGCTCTTCGTCCGCGAAACCATCAAGACGCTGGACCGCATGACGCTCAAGCCCGGCGACCGGCGCAAGATCTACTTCGGCAACGCGCTCAGGATGTTGCGTCTGCCGCCACCTTCCGGAAAAGCTGGCGCCAAGGCAAAAAAGAGGAAAAAATAGGGCATGGACAGAGCGAGCTTCGAGGCGCGGCTGAGAGCCGAGGGCTTTCCCGAGATCCGCGAGAACGGGCTGGAGGCCGGGCGCCACAACGCAGAGCACTCCCATCCTTTCGACGTGCTCGCCCTCGTTCTCGAAGGCGACATCACCCTCACCGTGCAGGGCGTGGCACGCACCTATCGCGCCGGCGACGAATTCTCGATGCAAGCCGGCTGCCCGCACGTCGAGGATGCCGGGGCGCAGGGCGTCAGGTATCTAGTGGGCCGGCGTCCACGCCTTGAAGAAGGTATGAGCAAGAAATCCTGACGAGATACGCGCTCTGTCTCGTCGTCGCAGGATCGCTCGCGGGCTGCGCCGGCATGCCGGAGAACATGGCGGCGCCGCCGCTGCCGACCGCGGTCCGGGTTCCCGCGGGCCAGCGCCACGCGATGACGCTCAAGTCCACGGGCACGCTCGATTACGCATGCCGGCCGCGGGCTGGAATGTCGGGCGCATACGGTTGGGTGCTCGTCGCGCCGGACGCCGCGCTGCTTCACTGGACCGGGCTCCACGTCGGGCGCTATGCCGCCGGCCCGACGCTCGAGTACCGCGACGGCAGCCGGGTGACGCTGAAGCTCGTCGCGTCCTCTCCCGACGACCCGGGGAAGATGCCCATTCAGCTCTACCGCGCCGCCGGCCATGCCGGCGAAGGCGAATTCGCCGACGTCACCTATGTGCAGCGGCTGAATGCAGTCGGCCGGGAGCCCGCGGCGGCGTGCACGGCGGGCAACGTCGGCGCGGCGGCGCGAGAGCCTTTCAGCGCCGACTTCCTGTTCTACAAGGCGCCCTAGCCGGCGCCGTCAATGCAGCGTGGCGCCGTTGTTGCTCGCGATGGCGCTAGTGAGCACGGTCGGGTCGACCGGCTTGACGAGGTGCACGTCGAAGCCGGCTTCGCGCGCGCGGGTGCGATCGGCCTCCTGCCCCCAGCCGGTGACGGCGATGATGCGAAGCGGCTCCACGCGCTTCAGCGCGCGCAGCCGCCGCGCCACCTCGTAGCCGTCGAGTCCGGGCATTCCGATGTCGAGCAGCACCACGTCGGGCCGGAACGCAGCCGCCATGCTGAGCGCCTGCTGTCCGTCGAAGGCCGCGCAGGCCTCGTGCCCGAGCGACTTCAGCAGGAGCTGCAGGGTCGTCGCGGCATCGACGTTGTCGTCGACCACCAGGATGCGCTTCGGCACCACCGATCCCGCCGAGGGCTGCGTTTTCGCGTGCGGCGGGTGCGCCTCCTCCAGGAGCGGCAGACGCAGGGTGAAGACCGCGCCCCTGCCTTCGCCTTCGCTCGCCGCCGTGAGCGAGCCGCCGTGGGCTTCGGCGATCTTTCGCGCGAGCGCGAGCCCGACGCCGAGGCCGCCGCCGATTTTCTCCAGCGGCGCCCGGCCCTGGACGAACATGTGGAAAATCCGCTCCAGCATGCCCGCCTCGATGCCGCGGCCGGTATCGTGCACCTGCACGACGAGCCAGTTCTGCTCGCGCCGCGCCCGTACCGCGATCGCGCCGGCCTGCGGCGTGTAGCGTGCCGCGTTGTTCAGCAGGTTCGCGAGAAGCTGCGTCAGCCGGTGGATATCGCCCTGCACGACCAGCGGCTCGCTCGGCAAGTCGATCTCGAGCCGGTGCTTGCCCGCCTGGATGAAGGGCGCGGCGGTCTCGCCCGCGCGGCGCACCGCCTCGGCCATCTCGACCGGCGAGCGCTCCATGTTCAATTCGCCGCGCGTGACGCGCGCGATATCGATCATGTCGTCGAGGATGCGCGCGAGCTGCGCGCTCTGCCGGTCGATCGTCTGGCGCATGAGCTGCTGCGCCGGGTCGGAGGCCGGCACCTTCGCCATCACTTCCACCGCGTTGCGGATCGGCGCAAGGGGGTTGCGCAGCTCGTGCGCGAGCGTGGCGATGAACTCGTTCACGTGGCGCGCGGCCTTCTCGAGCTCCTGCATGTGGCGCCGCTCGGACAGATCCTGCGTCACCTTGGCGAAGCCGCGCAGGTGGCCGTCGGCGTCGTAGAGCGCCGCGATCACGGCCCGCGCCCAGAAGCGCTCGCCGCTTTTCTTCACCCGCCAGCCCTCGTCCTCCGCGCGCCCGTCGCGCCGCGCGGTGGCGAGCTCCTCCCAGGGCTTGCCGGCCTCGACGTCCTGGTCGCTGTAGAAATGGGAGAAGTGCCTGCCGATGATCTCGTCGGGCCGGTAGCCCTTGATGCGCTGGGCGCCCGCGTTCCAGCTCGTCACCCTGCCCTCGAGGTCGAGCATGAAAATTGCGTAGTCGACGACGCCTTCGACGAGCAGCCGGAAGCGCTCTTCGGCCTGGCGCAGGGCTTCCTCGTGGAGCTTGCGGTCGGTGACGTCGCGCGTGATCTTGGAGAAGCCGAGCAGCTTGCCGTGCTCGTCGCGCAACGCCGTGATGATCACGTTGGCCCAGAAGCGCGAGCCGTCCTTGCGCAGCCGCCAGCCCTCGTCCTCGAAGCGCCCCTCGCGCGTGGCGAGCCGCAATTCCTCGGCGGGCCAGCCGCGCTCGACGGCATCGGGCGTGTAGAACGCCGAAAAATGCTTGCCGATGATCTCCTCCGGCGCATAGCCCTTGATCCGCCGCGCGCCGACGTTCCAGGTCATGATGCGTCCCGCCGGGTCGAGCACGAACAGCGCATAGTCCTGCACCTGCTCGACCAGGATCTGGTAGATCAGTGGATCGACCAGCGGGTCAGGGCTGGCCATAGCCCGACGCCTTGGCGTCTTCCATGCAATCGGTCAGGGTCTCGAACACGCGCTCGGATTCCATGGCGAGCTTGCCGGTCTGCGTATAGGCGCGCCACTTCCAGCGCACCGAGCGATCCTGCGGATGCTCCACAGGAACGAATTGCCACCGCAGCGGCAGCTGGAAGCGGTCGGTCGGCGCCATGCTGAACTCCAGACGCGCGATTATGCCGCAATCGAGGGGTTGCCCCGCCAGGGAATCGCCCTAGGGGCTGAGGGGAAGCGCCTGTCGAGGAAGCCGCCGGCAAATTTCAGGCGGCCCTCGACGCAACGACGCCGCGGACGGCGATACCCAGGCCGCCTCGAAGCGTTCACCATTTCGCCATGGCTAGCAGGGGCACCAATCTCTTCGACCAGGGGCTGAAAGCGCCGAAGCGCTGTCCTGGTTGCCTGCTCTGTCTGCGTACCGGATTGTGGCGCGCGTCGCGCGCGACGAGCACCGGCGCAACGCGGCGCGCGGAAAGCATCCGGCCGAGCCGCTCCGCCTCGAGGTTCCGGGTATGTTGACGACACCGCTGCCGGTGCAGATCGAATCGCTCTTCCAGCGTTTTCCCGCCCTGTGCGGCTTCTCGGTCCAGGGGCCCGACGAGCTACCGGACACCTGCTCGCGCAGCGGCGACGGTTCGGAGTTGTTCGTCGCTGATGTCGGGATCGCGCCTCCGCTCGGAGCGGAGCAGTCCGGCGAGATCGTGCGCGAGATCGTGTCGGTGCTCGCCGAGTTCCTGGCTGAGGATCCGGAGGCGGACGAGATCCTGCGCGGCCGGACCTTCGCCCGCGTCCTGCATTGAAGATCAGGCGAGCTTGAGACCCAGGTAGCGCTCCAGGGTCTCGGCGTCGCGCGCGAACTCCGACGAGGGCGCGCGATGCACGATGCGGCCGCGCTCGATCACGACTGCGTCCTGCGTCAGCGCGAGCGCCGCCTCGGCGTGCTGCTCGACCAGGATGGTCGCGACGCCCTGCAGGTTCTTCAGCGCCGCCGCGAGCTCCTCGACGATGATCGGCGCGAGGCCTTCGAGCGGCTCGTCGAGCAGCAGCAGCGCCGGATTGGTCATGAGCGCGCGCGCGATCGCGAGCATCTGCTGCTCGCCTCCGGAGAGCTGGTTTCCGAGGTTCCCGCTGCGCTCGGCCAGCCGAGGGAACAAATCATAGATTCTTGCCAGATTCCACAGGCCCGGGCGCGCCGCCACGGTGAGGTTCTCCTCGACGCTGAGAGAGGCAAAGATCTCGCGCTCCTGCGCCACCCAGCCGATGCCGAGCTGCGCGCGCCGGTGCGGCGCCAGAGCTTCGACGGCCTTCCCGTTGAGCGCGATGCGCCCGCGCTTCAGGCTCGTGAAGCCCATGATCGTCAGGAGAAGCGTGCTCTTGCCGACGCCGTTTCGGCCGAGCACGGCGAGGCTGCCGGCCTCCGCGAGCTCGAGCGAGATGCCGTCCAGCACGACCGAGTCGCCGTAGCCGGCGCGCACGTCCTTCAGCTCAAGCAGCATGGCGCCTTCCCAGGTACACCTCGCGCACGCGCTCGTCGCGCGAGATCTCGGCGGGCGTGCCTTCCACCAGGATGCGGCCGCCGACCATCACCAGGATCCGGCTGGCGAAGCGGAACACCACCTCCATGTCGTGCTCGATGAACAGGATGGTCAGCTCCGAGGACAGGCGGGCGATCACCTCGAACAGCTCCGCGCTTTCGGTCCTCGGCACGCCGGCGGCGGGCTCGTCGAGCAGCAGCACGCGCGGCCGGGTGGCGAGCGCGAGCGCGATTTCGACCAGCCGCTGCTGGCCGTAGGCGAGCTCCTTGGCCTGCCGGTTCAGCAAGTCCTTCAGGTTCAGCGAGGCCAGGATGCCATGCGCTTCCTCGGCGGCTTTCTCGTAGGCGGGCAGGCTGCGCCACCACACCTTCGAGCTGCCTTCTCTTTCGAGAATCGCCAGCGTCACGGCCTCCAGCGGCGTCAGCTGCGGGAACAGCTGGTTGATCTGGAAGGTGCGGGCGAGGCCGCGGTGCACGCGCTTGTCCGGCCGCAGCGAAGTTATTTCGGTGGCGTTTGCCCCATCTCCCAGAAAGATCTGCCCCGAATCCGGCCGCAGCATCCCGGTCATCAGGTTGATGAGCGTGGTCTTGCCGGCGCCGTTCGGCCCGATCAGCGCGTAACGCACGCCCCTCGGCAGCGCGAGGTCGATGTCCTGCGCTACCACGAGCGACCCGAACCGCTTGTTCAGTTTGTTCGTTTCAAGAATCTTGAAAAACCCCCGAGAAGGCCGTTCGGCATGAACATCACCACGGCCACGAGCAGCAGGCCGATCCAGAAATACCAGTACTGCGGATTGACGCCCGAGAACTGGTCGCGCGCCACCATGTAGATGATCGCCCCCAGGATGCCGCCGTACAGGCGGCCCGCGCCGCCCAGGATCAGGATCACGAGCACGTCGGCCGAGCGGCCGAACGACAGCGTCTCGAGCGAAACGGTGGACGTGGTGTGCGTGAGCAGCGCGCCGGCGATGCCCGCCATCACCGCGGCGATGGTGTACGCCTTGCGCAGATGCGCCTGGTTGGCGGCGCCGATCGCGGGCATGCGCGTCGCGTTCTCGCGGATGCCGCGCAAGGCCAGGCCGAATGGCGAGTGAATGATTCTTCTACAGACCAAAAAACAGACAAAAAGAACCAGGAGCGAGTATGCGTAGGCAGTCCTGCCGAACATGTCGAAGCGGAAGCCGAGCACGCCGGGAACGCGGAAGCCCTGCAGGCCGTCGGCGCCGCCGGTCAGCACGCTCGCGCTGTTCGCCGCCTCGTGCAGCAGCAGGCCGAAGCCCAGGGTGAGCATGATCAGCGCGAGGTGGCGGAAGCGCACGACTATGTGGCTCAGCGCGTAACCAAGTACTGCAGAAGAAATACCTGCTATTAGTAACCCGGTTAGCGGCTCGGTCCAGTAATGCTTTGCCACGAGACCGGCGGTGTAGGCGCCGACGCCAAAGAAGGCGGCATGGCCCAGCGATACCACGCCGGCGTAGCCAACCAGCAGGTCGAGCGACAGGGCGAAGAGGGCGGTGATCGCGACCTGGCTGGCGAGCGATAGGTAGTTGGGCGTGACGACGAACGGCAGCAGGCAGGCGACCCAGAAGACGATCTCCAGCGCTCGCCAGCGGATCTGCTGCTGGAAGTAGTGGCTAGCGCTTGCCAAACAGGCCGACCGGGCGCCACATCAGGAGGGCGACCATCACCAGGTAAATGAGGAATGCGCCGAGCCAGGGAAAGTAGTACTTCCCGGCCATGTCGCTGATGCCGAGCACCACCGCCGCGGCGAAGGAGCCGGCGATCGAGCCCAGGCCGCCGACCGACACCACGATCAGCACGTAGACCAGGTAGGCGAGGGCGAAGGTGGGATCGAGGCCGACCACCTGGATGGCGAGGCCGCCGCCGAGGCCGGCGAGGCCGGCGCCGAGCGCGAAAGTAAGCAGGAAGGCGCGGTCGACGTCGATGCCCAGGCCGCGCGCCATGCGCTGGTTGTCGACCGCCGCGCGCACCTGCGCGCCGAAGCGCGTCTTCTCCAGCATCAGGATGAGAAGGCCGGTCACTACGAGCGCGACCACGATGAGGAAGATGCGGTAGTAGGGGAACGTCATCCCGCCCGCCTGGATCGAGCCCTGCAGGAAGGACGGCAGCGGCGCGGATTGCTGGTCGCTGGTGTAGAACCACGCGAACGCCGCGACCGAGATGAACACCAGGCCGATGGTCAGCAGGCACTGGTCGAGGTCGCTCGCGCGGTACAGCCGCCTGAAGAACACGCGCTCGAGCGGGATGGCGACCACGGCGGCGGCGAGGAAGGCCACCGGCAGGGTGGCGAGAAACGGCCACCCGGCTTTGTTGATCAGCGTCACCGTGGCATAGCCGCCGATCATGGCGAAGCTGCAGTGCGCCAGGTTGACGAAGTTCATCATTCCGAGCGTCACCGACAAGCCCACGGAAAGCAGGAACAGCAGCATCCCGTAGGCGAACCCGTCGAAGAGCACGCCCCCCAGCGACGACAGCATTACTTTTCTTGTTTCTTGTTCTGGTTATTTCTGCTGCGTCTTGCGCCGCTCACCGGCCGGGTCCTTCACCATCGGGATGGTGTCGAACGGCACGTTGACCAGCTCGTTGCCGACCTTCTGCACGCGCCGGATGTAGACGTTCTGCACCACGTCGCGCGTGTCCGGGTCGATCATCATCGGGCCGCGCGGGCTTTCCCACTTCAGGCCCTTGGCCGCGGCGATCAGCGCCTCGGCGTCGGTCTTGCCGCCGGTCTTCTTCAGCGCCTCGTAGATGGCGTGCATGCCGTCGTAGCCGCCGATCGAGAAGAAGTCCGGGTTGCGGCCGTTGGCCACGCCCTGGTACTCCTTCACGAACTTCTGGTTGAGCGGGTTCTTGTCCATGTAGTCGTAGTGCCAGGCGGTGATCATGTCGAGCGCGGTGTCGCCCATGCTCTTCAGCGCCGCCTCGGCGGTCGTCTCGCCCGAGCCCAGCACGCGCGTCTTCTTCTTGTCGATGCCACGCTCCGCGATCGCCTTGCCGAGCGCCGCCGGCTGCGCGCCGCCCGGGATGAAGATGAAGATCGCTTCTGGGCCGATGTCCTTCGCGCGCTGCACGAACGCCGAGAAGTCCGGATTCGCCACCGGGAAACGCACCGCGCCGACGACGTTGCCGCCGGCCGCCTTGAAGGCGCTCTGGAAGGCGTTCTCCGAGTCGTGGCCCGGGCCGTAGTCGGTCACCATGGTGTAGACGCCCTTGATGCCGCCCTTGGTCGCCGCCCAGGTGCCGAAGGTCTCCATCACCTGCGGCAGCGTCACCGAGGTGCGGATCATGTACGGCGACTTGGTGATCACCACCGAGGTGGCGGCGTTCATCACCACCATGAACTTCTTCGCCTCGGCCGACACGTCGCCGGCCGCCATCGCGTTGGGCGTCAGCACGTAGCCGGCGAGGATATCGACGTTGTCGCGCACCACCAGCTCCTGCGACAGGCGCTTCGCCACGTCGGGCGCCGGGCCGCCGACGTCCTTGGTGATCAGCTCGATCTTCTTCCCGGCGACCGTATCGCCGTGCATCTTCATGTAGGTACGGGCGCCGTTCAGCATCTGGCTGGCGGCGTCGGCGAACTGGCCCGACAGCGTGAGCGGCATGCCGATCTTTACGGTCTGCTGCGCGTGCGCGGTACCAAAGGCCGTAGCGAGCGCGGCTGCGCCGACGGTCGCCGCGTACCAGGTTGTCCTCGTCATTTCTCCTCCTCCTCGATTATCAATTTCGTCCTGTAGGATCGCGGCAGATTCTACCCTCAGAGCGAGACGGCCATGAAACGCATCCTGACCACGCACGTGGGGAGCCTGCCCACCTTGGAATCAGTGGCTGCGGTGGTGCGAAAGCAGCGCGAGATCGGCCTGGACCTCATCAACGAAGGCGAATACACCAAGGGCGGCGACTGGCTCTCCTACGTCGAGGAGCGCTTCGGCGGCTTCGAGCCGCGGCCGGCGCCGCAGGGCGAGCGGCCGCTGATCGCGCAGGGGCGCGACCGCGAAGCCTTCGCCGACTTCTACCGCTACGCCGCCGAACGCGGCACGCTTTTCTATTCCCCCGGCGAGCAGATCAAGCGCGTGCGCCCGGTCTGGTTCTGCACCGACCCGATCGTCTACCGCGGCCTCGATTCGCTGCAGCGCGAGATCGGCACGCTGCTCGAGTTCGTCAGGCCGGAGGAAGCGTTCCTTACGTCGACCGCTCCCGGGAGCCTGGAGGTCTATCGGCGTAACGAGTACTACCGCTCCGACGAGGAGTTCGTCTACGCGATCGCCGAGGCGATGCGCGTGGAGTACGAGGCCATCGCTGCTTCCGGCGTGACGCTGCAGGTGGACGACGCCTGGCTGCCGGCGCTCTGGGACCGGATCGGTATCGCGATGGGACTGCCTGCGTTTCTCAAGTACTGCGCCGTGAGGGTCGAGGCCCTCAACCACGCGCTGCGCAACGTTCCGGAAGAGCGGGTGCGCTATCACCTGTGCTGGGGCAGCTGGCACGGCCCGCATGCCCACGACCTGGAGCTGAAATTCATCGTGGAGCTGCTCCTGAAGGTGAAAGCGAAGTGCTATCTCATCGAAGCGGCGAACGCGCGCCACGAGCACGAGTACGCGGTCTGGGACGAGGTCAGGCTGCCCGAAGGGAAGATCCTGGTGCCGGGCGTCGTGACGCACTCCACCGACGCGGTAGAGCACCCCGAGCTCGTCGCGCAGCGCATCCAGCGCTTCGCGAAGCGGGTCGGCGCGGATAGCGTCATCGCCGGCGCCGACTGCGGCTTCGGCGGCCGCAGCCACCCGCAGATCGCCTGGGCGAAGCTCGGCTCCCTGGTCGAAGGCGCGAGGCTCGCGACCGGCGCGCTTTTCTCCTAGGTCAGGCGCCGAGCGCCTGCCGGACCCGCGCGGCGGTGATCGGCAGCTCGCGCAGGCGGACGCCGGTGGCGTCCGCGATGGCGTTGCCGAGCGCGCCCGCGGTGGGGCCCTGCGCCGCCTCGCCGGTGCCGAGGAACGGCTGGCCCGGGCGATTGACGAGGTGCACCTCGACGCTTTCCGGCAGGTCGGGGAACCGCAGGATCGGGTAGCCGCCCCAGTCGCGGCTCGTGATCCTGGTGCGGTCGAAGGCGACCGCCTCGTGAAGCGTCCAGCTCGTCGACTGCACGATGCCGCCTTCGATCTGGTTCACGATGCCGTCGGGGTTGACGATGTCGCCGCTGTCGTTCGCCGCGACCACGCGGCCGACGCGGACGCGCCCGCTGTCGCGCTCGACCTCGACCTCGCAGGCCACCGCGGTGTAGGCCGCTAGGTTCTTGTAGCGCGCGAAGCCGAAGCCGCGGCCGCGCCCCGGCTGTTTCTTCCAGGCCTGCCAGCCGAAGCGCTCGGCGGCCGTGCGCACGACCGCCTGTGCGCGCGGGTCCTGGAGATGCCTGAGGCGGAACTCGACCGGATCGGCGCGCGCCGCGGCGGCGAGCTCGTCCATGAAGCTCTCGATCGAGAAGATGTTCATGTAGGCGCCGAGCCCGCGCAGCGCCGACACGCGCAGCGGCATCTCGGGAATGAAGTGATGCACCACGCGCGAGTTGGCGAACCTGTAGAGCGGAATCGCGTTGCGATCGCCGCCTCCGGTGGGCTGCGGGATCGGCCGCGGCGGCGGCGGCGCGAACGGCTTCTCGAGCTGCCACGCGGCGGCGAGAGCGCCGGCCGGCCCGGGCCGCGTCGAGTGAGAGTTGCTCCAGAGCTCGTACTGGAAGTCCTCGACCGTGCCGTCGGCGGACACGCGTCCGCGCGCCTTCGACAGCATCGCCGGGCCGTACGGCTCCCAGCCGTGCTCGTCTTCGCGCATCCACTGCACCCGCACCGGCCGTCCGGGCAGGGCGCGCGCGACGAGCGCGGCGTCCGCGGCCGCGTCGTCGGCCCCGTTGTGCCCATAGCAGCCGGAGCCCTCCATGTGGACGCAGCGCACGCGCTCCTTGGGCATGCCGGTCATCTCGGCAATCGCTTCTCGCAGCGGATAGACGCCCTGGCCGTGCGTCCAGACGGTGAGCGCCTCGTCGCGGTAGAGCGCCACGGCGCAGGAGGGACCGATCGACGCGTGCATCTGGTACGGCCGGCGGTACTCCGCTTCGATTATCCCTGCCCCGGTTGCGCTCTTGCCATTCTCGTGGATGACCGTGTTTTGCGAAGGCAGCTTGGGAAGCAGCGCGTAAATCTCTTTGCTGTCTGGGAGCTTGGCCTGCTCATCCCATTGCGCGGCCGTTGCCAGCGCGCGCGCGGCGGTGACCGCCTGGTACTCGCGCTCGGCGACGAGCGCGACGAAGGCGCCGTCGCGCACGACCTTGAGCACGCCGGGCATTGCCGCGGCTGCAGCACTGTCGAGGGCCTTCAGGCGCGCGCCGTAGCTCGGCGGCCGCAGCACCCGCGCATGCACCATCCCCGGCAGCCGCAGGTCCTGCACGTAGATCGCCTGGCCGGTGAGCTTCGCCGGGATGTCGACCCGCGCGAGCGGCTTTCCCATCACCGTGCGCGTCATCGGGTCCCGCAGCGGCGATTGCGGCTGCGCGCGCACGTGCAGCGTCTGGCCAGCGACCAGCTCGGCGTAGGGCACGCCGTTCACCGCCTCGTCGCGGATCGTGAGCTTGTCCAGCGGGACGCCGAGGCGCTTCGCCGCGAGCTCCGCGAGCGCGGCGCGCGTCTGCGCCGCGGCGTGCAGGATCGCGGTGCCGCTCTCCTGCATCGACTGGCTGCCGGACGTGTATTGCTCGTCGGGAGTGCGGGAGGTGTCGGCGGTGACGAGCTCGATGCGCGAGGGCTCGACCACCAGCTCTTCGGCCGCCACCTGAATGAGCGCGGTCTTGATGCCCTGTCCGAGCTCGGCCTTGCCGGTGAACACGGTGATGCGGCCGTCGGCGCCGACGCGGATCCAGGCGTCGAGCATCGGCTCCTTGCTCAGGCTGCCGGGGAGCTTGCCGGCTTGCGCGCCGGCGAGCCGGGGCAGGAGCGAGAAGCTGACGACGAGCGCGCCGCTGCGGGCGATGAAGCGGCGCCGGTTCATGCCACGCGCGCTGCGCGGGTTCATGGCTCGCGCGCAGCGCGCTCGACCGCGCGCAGGATCCGCATGTGGGTGCCGCAGCGGCAGAGATTTCCGCTCATGTGCTTGCGGATCTCGGCGCTCGTGGGATGAGGCGTGCGCTCGAGCAGCGCCTGTGCCTGCATGATCATCCCGGGGATGCAGTAGCCGCACTGCGCCGCCTGCTCGGCGATGAACGCGCGCTGCACGCGTCCGGGCTTCTCGGGCGTGCCCAGTCCCTCGAGCGTGGTGATGCGCCGCCCGGCGAGGGTCGAGATGGGCGTCACGCACGAGAACACGGCGCGGCCGTCCACCAGCACGGTGCAGGCGCCGCACTGCCCGAGGCCGCAGCCGAACTTGGCGCCGTTCAGCTGCAGGTGGTCGCGCAGCGCGTAGAGGAGCGGAGTCGCCGGGTCGGCGTCGAGCTCCTGGGTCTTGCCGTTGACATCGAGGCTGATCATCTTCTCTCCTCGCGGATCTTCTTCAGCTCCTCGTCCACATCGGTCCAGGCGGCGGCGCGGCCGAACTCGCTGCGGACATAGGCGGCGAGGTCCTTCACCTGGCCGTCGGTCAGCGCATCGGCGAACCCGGGCATGGAACGTCCCGGCTCGCCTTCGGGCGGCGCGATGCCCTCGAGCGTGATGCGCAGAAGGTTGCTGGATGTAGGTATGGTCATGGCGGTCCCAAGCGTGAGCGGCAGAGCGCCGCCCGAGCCGGCCTCGCGACCCCGATCATGGCACGCGGCGCAGGTGCCGGCATAGATCTCGGCGCCGCGGCCGTTCGCGCGCGAGGCCCCCTTGGCCTGCGAAAGCGCGGCGTCCGCCTTCTTGCGGCGCTCCGCCGAGGGCGGCCCCGCCAGCGCCTCGAGGTAGGCCGCCATCGCGCGCACGTCTTCCTCGGGCGCGCGCGCCAGATTGCGCACCACGGGCTCCATCGGCCCGGCGGCGATCGCGTGCACGTCGTCGAGGCCGGTGCGCAGGTATTTGTAGAGCTGCTCGGCCGTCCAGGGCAAGGGCGCGGGCGAGCGGGCGTCGAGTGCCGGGCCATGCCAGCCTTCGGCTACGCCGCCGCCGAAGCGCTCGTCCTTCTTCTCGCCGCCGAGGGCGTTGCGCGGCGTGTGGCACGCCCCGCAGTGGCCGAGCCCGTTCACCAGGTATGCGCCGCGGTTCCACTGCGCGTTTCGCGCCGGGTCGGGCTGGAACGCGCCGCGCTCGAAGTAGAGCGCCTTCCACGGGCCGATCAGCGAGCGTGAGTTGAACGGCGCGCGCAGCTCGTGCGGCCGGTTCGGCGCGCGCACCGGCTCGCGCGTGGCGACATACGCGTACAACGCGCGGATGTCCTCGTCGGCGAGGCGCGTGTAGTACTCGTAGGGAAACGCGGGATACAGATTGCGTCCCTCGCGGTCCACGCCTTCGCGCAGCGCGCGCGCGAACGCCACCTCGGACCAGCGGCCGATGCCGGTCTCGGAATCCGGGGTGATGTTGGGCGCGTAAAACGCCCCGTACGGCGTCTCGATTGGCCGACCTCCAGCGAACGATCTTCCGCCTTCGGCGGTATGGCAGACCTGGCAATTGCCGATCGCGGCGAGCTGCGCGCCCTTCGCTATCAGCCCCGGATCGAACGAGGAGCGCGCCGGCACGGCTTCGGGCGCCACCGGGTCCGCCGCGCAGGCGGCACACACCGCTGAGACGATCGCGATCAGCGCGAGAGGGCGCATCGATCGCTGCGGCCTCAGCGGTGATCGTGTCGGCAGCCGCTGCGCAGCAACCCCCGGAAGGCGAGAGGCCGCCGCGGCCCGACAATGCCTCGAACGCGGCAATTGGCGGCTGGTGCGACGCGCTCACCGGGGCGAAGAAGGAGGAATGCCTGCGCGATGAACGCAAGCGCCAGGAAGAGAAGGCCGCCGCCGGGTCGAGCACGAGCGAGAAGCGCGATGCGCTCGTCGGTCCCGACAAGGCGCGCTGTCCGCGTAAGGGCGGCAAGCCAGTAGAAGGCTATTCTGAAGGTTGCTCCGGCTCGCCAGGGGCAGGCTCGTAAGGCGGCAGCTCGGGCGGGACCGGCTCGGTCGGCGGCTCGGGCGAAGGCTCGTGCTTATGCGGCGGCGGGTGCTTTTCGGCGCTCGTATGTTCCATGGCGGCGTTCGGTTGCCACGGCTGCGCGCCTGCGCGGGCGGCGCCGATCGCCGGAGAGCCCGCGGCGCTCGCCCGTGCCGGGGCGCCAGCCGACGAAGCCCGCAGCCGCGGCGGTGGCGAGGTGCAGCCACACATTCGCGCCGTCGAGCGGCATGAGGAACTGGTCGAGGCCGTGCAGCAAGCCGACGAGCGCGAGGGCGGCGAACACGAACGCGGCCTTGCGGACATAACTGACCGCGGACGCGCGTCCCATGTACGCCGCGATCGCCCAGGCGCCCATGACGAGGTGAATCGTCGCAAGCCCCGGGTTGGCGCGGAACAGGCCTGCGAGGGCGCCCGGCATCAAGCCGAGCGCGCCGAGGCCGAGGTACGCAAGGCCGAGGACGAGCGCGAGGCTGCGCGGCGTCACGGTGTTTCGACGCCGGTACCGTCGCTGTCGTAGTCGCGCGCGAGGCGCACCGCGCCGTCGCGCTCAACAAGGGCGACGCGGCAGCGGCGTTTCGCCCGGGCGACCCGCACCGCGTGCTTCATCGCGCCCCACTTGCTGGGAAAGTACGCGACCGCGGTGCGGTTCGGCCCGCGCTCGTTGACGCTCCAGACGCCGTCCTTGCTGAGCAATACTGAAAGGACCGGTGTCGGCTGGTCCGCCACGGCTGTTACTGCTTGGCCTGCACGGAGAGCTCGTTCTTCACCGAGCTCACGCCCTCGACGCCTCGCGCCACCTGCTCAGCGCGGCTCTTGTTTGCGGCGGTGTCGACCGAGCCTTTCAACGTGACGACGCTGCCTGAGGTATCGACGTTGATGCCGGTGAGGGTCTTCAGGCCGACGTCGGCCGCGAGCGCGCTCTTCACTTTGGTGGTGAGCCAGGAGTCCTTGGAGTCCTGCTTGATTTCGCTCGTGGTGCTGCCGCTCGTGCCGCCGCTGCTGCTGGTGCCGCTCTTGTCGCTGGCGCATGCGGCGAGGGCGAGCGCGGCGGCCACGGACAACGTAAGTGCAAGTGCTTTCATGATGTGCTCCTTTCGTGGGTGAAATCGACTTTGGGGGTAGGCGGCTTCGGCTCGGCCGGCTTCTTGGGGTCGCAGGCGGCGAGCCCCAGGGCGAGCGTTGTTGCTATGAGCAGCGCTTTCATCGGATGCGCCTAGCTCCCGCCCGAGGGCGCTTGGGTGTGCACGGTGCGCGGCTTGTCGATCGGCGGCCGGCGGATCTCCTGCTCGAGCCCGGGGCGCTCGCGCCTCTCGTAGGGGCCGAGCTCGACCGGCTGGCCGCTTTGCGCCGAGCGGTACAGCGCGCGGATGACGCGGATGTCGGCGAGGCCTTCCTCGGGACCGGGCTCCGGGGCGTGGTTTTTCAGCACGCAGTCGGAGAAGTAGAGCAGCTCGGGAGCGAACTGGTCGCGCTTCGCGAAACGCCGCTCCTTGCGCTCGCCGTTGATCGTCAATCGGTGCTGCAGCGCCATTGCGTACTCGTACGCGGGCTCGAGCGCGAGGTCGCCCTTGGTGCCGGTGATGCGGTACTCGGAGACGTCGGCCGCGCCGAAGCTGCAGGTGAACGCGGCGCAGCGCTCGCCCGGGAAGCGCAGCACCGCCGAGAGCGTCTCCTCGACCTCGCCGACGCTGCCCGCCGCCATGGCGCGCGCCTCGACCGGCTCGTCGCCGAACAGGCCGCGCGCGGCGTTGATGCAGTAGATGCCGATGTCGTAGAGCGTGCCGCCGCCGAGGTCGCGCTGCACGCGGATGTTGCCGGGCACCACGTGCATGGTGAAGGTCGAGCTGAAGATGCGCGGCTCGCCGATGCGCCCGGAGCGCGCGACCTCGATCGCCTCGAGGTTGGCGCGCTCGAAGTGCAGCCGGTAGGCGACCATCAGCTTGACGCGCGCTTCCCGCGCGGCGGTGGCCATGCGCTCGCACTGCTCCTCGGTCACCGCCATCGGCTTCTCGACCAGCACGTGCAGGCCAGCCTGCGCCGCGCGGATCGAGTACTCGGCGTGCAGGCTGTTCGGCGTGGCGACGTAGACCGCGTCAACGTCGCCGCTTTTCAGCATCTCGTCGTAGCGCTCGTAGGAGTAGCGCTGGTCGACGTGGTACTTCGCGCCGAGCTCCTCCAGCTTGACCGGGTCGCCCGACACCAGCGCGGCGAGCCGCGAATTGCGCCGCGCGTTGCCGAAGGCGGGCAGCACCGCGACCTGGGCGATGTGCCCGAGGCCGACGACTGCATAGCGCACCTGTTTTCTCGGCATGTTCGGTCTCGCTCCTTAATCCGGTTCGGACACCTTCTTCAGCACCTCGCCCGACTGGCTCTCGCGCAGGCACAGCGCGATGTCGCCGAGCGAGACGATGCCCACGGGAACCTCGTCCTGCCCGGTGACGAGGAGGCGGCGCACCTGGCGCTTCTCCATCATCTCGCAGGCGTCCTCGACCTCGGCCTCGGAGCTGCAGCAGAGCACGTCGCGCGTCATCACGTCCTCGACGCGGGTCTGGTTCGGATCCATGCCGCGCGCCACGGCGCGCACGGTGATGTCGCGGTCGGTGATGATGCCGACCACCCGCCTGGGCTCGTCGCACACCGGCAGCGAGCCGATGTCCTGCGAGGCCATCTTCTTCGCCGCCTCGGCGAGGCTCGCGTGCGGCGTGATGGTCTCGATGCCTCCGGTCATGATCGACGCGAGCTTCATGTCTCTCCTATGCCGCCCTGCGCTGCGCCTTGCGCGCAGGCCTGCGTTTCGGTTTTTCCGTGGCTTTTTCCGTGGCTCTTTCCTGTTTGTGCGCCACGCTCTTCTTGAGAAGCGCCATCAGGTCGATGACGTCCGCGCGCGCCGGCTCGCGCTCACTCTTCTCGGGCGGGGTGATCTCCTCGGTCTGGCCCTCCTTGATCTTCTCCTTGATCCGCGCCATGAGGTCGTCGCGGTACGTGTCCTTGAACTTCTCGGGCCGCCACTTCTCGGACATGTCGTCGATCAGCCGCAGCGCCATGTCGAGCTCCTTGGCGCTCGCCTTGTGGCGCAGCGCGCCCTCCGGCACGCCGAGCTCGTCGGGGCGCCTGATCTCGCCGGCATAGCGCAGCGTGTCCATGAGCAGCACGTCGTCCTGAGGCAGCACCGCCGCGAGGTACTGCCGCGTGCGGATCACCACCGTGGCGATCCCGGCCTTGCCGGCCTTCTTCATCGCGTCGCGCAGCAGCGCATAGGCCTTCTCGCCGCGCTTGCCCGGGGCGAGGTAGTACGGCGTCTCGAAGTAGAGCGGCGGGATGTCCTCCAGGTCGACGAACGCCTGGATGTCCACGGTCTTCGAGGCCTCCACGTTGGCGCGCCGGAAATCCTCGTCGGACAGCACCACGTACTTGTCGTCGTCGTACTCGTAGCCCTTGACGATCTCGGCCCACGGCACGTCCTCGCCGGTCGACTTGTTGTAGCGCTTGTAGCCGACCGGCGCGAGGTCGCGCTTGTCGAGCATGGTGAGGTCGAGCTCGCTCGAGCGCTTCTCGGCCGAGAAAAGCTCCACCGGCACGTTGACCAGCCCGAAGCTGATGGCGCCCTTCCACAGTCCGCGTGCCATAAGCTAGCGGCCGCCGAGGTCCTCGAGCAGGTTGGCGAGGTCGTCGGCGTGCTCCTCCTCCTTCGCCAGGATCTCCTCCATCAGCCGGCGCGAGGTCGGGTCCTTCTCGCCCAGATAGAGCACGATCTCCTTGTAGCTGTCGATGGCGATGCGCTCGGCGACCAGGTCTTCCCTGATCATGTCCTCGAGCGAGTCGCCCTCGACGTACTCGGCGTGGCTGCGCGTGGCGAGCCCCTCCGGAGAGAAGTCGGGCTCGCCGCCGAGCTGCGTGATCCGCTCGGCGATCTGGTCGGCGTGCTGCTGCTCGTCCCGGGAGTGCTCCAGGAACTCCGCCGCCACGCCCTCGGCGTGGATGCCCTTCGCCATGAAGTAATGGCGCTTGTAGCGCAGGGTGCACACGATCTCGGTGGCGAGCGCCTCGTTCAGCAGCTTCACCACCGTGCCGCGGTCGGCCTGGTAGCCAGGCGTCACCGCGCCCTGCGCGATGTGCTCGCGGGCGCGGCGACGCAGTTCCTGGATGTCGGACAGGAACGGCTGGCCCCCGCCTTGAGGCTTCGCGGGGGTTGCTTGTGGACCCGAGCTCACTTCGACGTGCTGCCCGAAGTGGCGGAGGACTTGGCGTCCTTCTGTGCGTACTGCTTCTTGATGTCGGCCTGCGCCTGCTCGTGCTTGGCCTTCGCCTGCTTCTCGCACGCGCTCTTCTCGTTGCCCTTCAGGTCGTCGCACTTCTCCTTGGCGACGTCGTACTCGCCGTCGGCCTTCGCCTCGGCGACCTTGCGCTGGTTGCGCGGCGAGGGGTCCTTCTTCGCGTCGAGCTCGGCCTTGGCGACCTTCTCATTCGCCTTCGCCTGCTTCTCGCACACGTCCTTCTGGTTGCCCTTCATCGGGTCGCACTTGGCCTTGGCGGCTTTGTAATCGGCCTCGATGCGGTCTTCCTCGGCGTTCTTGACCTTGCGGTCCGTGCTGCGGTCCCCGCTCGGAGGGGCGGCCTTGGCGGCGTCCTTGGACATGGTGCTTTGCGCCTGGGCGAAGGGGGCCGCAGTCATACCTACGGCGAGCGCCAGCGCGGCGGCGATCGAACAGAGTTTGAGCGTCATGATTGGAATCCTCGTTTCAGAAAGGGAGAGCCCCGGTCCTGCAAAGCACGTGCCAGGACCGCGGCCGCTACGGTCGGCGCAGCAGCCCCGCGACCAGCGAGACCAGGAACAACACTACGAATACGACGAACAGGATCTTCGCGATTTCCGCCGCGCCGGCCGCGATGCCGGTAAAGCCGAAAACTGCGGCGATGATGGCGATGATGAAGAATGCGAGCGCCCAGCTAAGCATGGCCTGACTCCTCGGATTGTGGGGTGAAGCTGCAGGCCTATGAGCAAACAACATGCCGAAGCGCGGGCGTGGTAAACGCGCCAGCGGCGTGTAGAAACTGCGCGGGCGCCGGCGCGCCAGCGTAGAGATTCCGCTACAAGCCGTGGCGGGCACGACCCGTGCAGCAGCGCCATTGACCATGCTGCGCGAATCCTTTACTGAGAACGCCGCCGAGCCGCTGCCCGTCATGTTCTGGCGCGCGCGACCCGACATGTCGTGCGAGTTCCTGTCGCGCCAGTGGCTCGAGTTCACCGGGGCGAAGGCCGAGGACGCCCTCGGCGACGGCTGGTCGCGCAGCGTCCATCCGGAGGACCTCGTGCGCTGGCTCGACACAATGGTGGGGGCATTCGATGCTCGCGAGGCCTTCGAAATCGAGTACCGGCTGCGCCGTCGCGACGGCGAGCACCGCTGGGTGCTCGACCGGGGCCTGCCGCGTTATTCAGCCGACCGCGTGTTCGTCGGCTTCGTCGGCACCTGCATCGACATCGACGAGCGCAAGCGCGCGGAGCACGAGCTCGCGCGCTCGCTCGAGCGCGAGCGCAAGCTCCGCATCGCGACCGAGGCCTCCAGCCGGGCGAGGGACGCTTTCCTCGCGAGCGTGCTCGCCGAGCTGCAATCGCCGGTGCGGGCGGTCGCGACCTGGGCCGCTCATCTGCGCGCCGAGGGCGCCGCGGCGAGCGGGCCGGCGCTCGACGCGATAGAGCACAACGCGCTCGCGCAGGACCGGATCATCTCCAGCCTGCTCGAGCTCTCGCGCGTCGCCGCGGGCCAGCCGGCGCGCGAGCGAGGATCGAACGGCGCGGCGCTCCTTACCGGCGTGCGGGTGCTCATCGTCGACGACGATCCGGCGGCGCGCCAGAGCATGACCCACGTGCTCGACATCGCCGGCGCCCAGACCCAGTCCGCCGCGAGCAGCTCCGAAGCGCTCGATGCGCTCGGCGCGTTCCGGCCGGACGTGCTCCTTTCGGACGTGCACATGCACGGCGGGGAGGGCTATTTTCTGATCCGCGCGCTGCGTGCGCTGCCGGCCGAGCGCGGCGGCTGCCTGCGCGCCGCAGCGCTGACCGCGCGCGGCGAAGCGGGAGACGGCGTGCGCGCGGTCGCCGCGGGCTACGACGCGCAGCTCGACAAGCCGGTCGAGCCCGTCATGCTGCTCGCGACCGTCGCGCGGCTGGCGCAGCCTGCCGGCATGTAAGAACCGCCCCTGTAGGGCAGAAAGTGCAGGTGGCACGCGGATTGCAATCGCTTCGGTGCTGTTCTCTCCAACCGTGACGGAGCACATCGAAATGAATTGGGACCGCATCGAAGGCAACTGGAAGCAGCTGAAGGGCAAGGTGAAGGAGAAGTGGGGCAAGCTCACCGACGACGAGTTCGACCAGATGGCCGGCAAGCGCGACCAGCTCGTCGGCAAGATCCAGGAGCGCTACGGCATCACCAAGGACGAGGCGGAGCGCCAGGTGAACGACTGGGAAAACAACCAGCGGATGTAAGGTACCGATCCCATGGAACTTTCAAGGCGCAGGCTGCTTGCCGCAGGATTCGCCGCGGCGGCCTTTGCCGGGCTCGGCGCGTGCGCGTCCTCGGAGGACCGCAACAATAGCCGCAGCGCCGGCGAGTTCACCGACGACGCGGCGGTCACCGCCAAGGTGAAGAGCGCGATCGCGACCGACGCCGGGGCAAGGACCGCCTCGGCGGTCAACGTCGAGACCTATCGCGGGGTGGTCCAGCTCACCGGCTTCGTGGACTCGGAAGACCAGGTGACTCGCGCCGTGTCGGCGGCGAAGAAGGTGCAGGGCGTCCGCTCGGTCAAGAACGACATCCGGCTGAAGCGGTAAAGGTGCCGGGCCGCTTCGCCGTCGGGGCAGTCTTCGCGGCGCTGCTGGCCCTTTCGGGATGCGCTCTGGCGCCGCCGAACTCGGGTTCGGCGGCGCAGCGCGCCCCTCCCGAGAATCCGTTCGTCGGCGGCAACCAGGCGCGCCTGCTGGTGGACGGCCCGCGCACGCACCGGGCGATGTTCGAAGCGATGGCCGCCGCCCGCGACCACATCAACATCCACACTTACATCCTCGACGGCGGCGAGATCGGCCAGAAGCTTGCGGCGCTGCTCGCGGCGAAAGTGAAGAGCGGCGTCAAGGTGCATGTCATGTACGACAGCGTCGGCTCGATCGGCACCCCGAAAGCGTACTTCCAGGGGCTGCGCGATGCCGGCGTCGCGGTCTGCGAGTTCAACCCGGTCCAGCAGGTCGAGACCGTGAACCACCGCAACCACCGCAAGATCACGGTGGTCGACGGCAAGGTCGCGTTCACCGGCGGCATCAACATCAGCGAGACCTATGCGTCGTCGTCGCGCCGCGCGCGGGCGAGCCAGGACCAGGAGCAGGACAAGAGGAACGGCTGGCGCGATACCCAGGTCCGGGTCGAAGGGCCGGTGGTCGCGCAGTTCCAGCGCACCTTCCTCGACGACTGGGCGCTCCAGGACTGCGGGCCGTGGCAAGACGCGCGCTTTTTCCCGCCGCCCGAGGTGCGCGGCAGCATCGTGGCGCGGGTCGTGCGCAGCGACCCGGACCTCGGCGAGAGCGAGATGTATACCGAGCTCCTCGGCAGGATCGGCCGTGCGCGCAGCCGGGTCTGGCTCACGTTCGGCTATTTCGTGCCCGATCCCCGGACCAAGCAGGTGCTGATCGACGCCGCGCGCCGCGGCGTAGACGTCGAGATCGTGCTGCCCGGCTTCAGCGATTTCTGGGCGCCGGTGTACGCCGGGCGCTCGAATTACGCCGAGCTGCTCGATGCGGGCGTGCGCATCTTCGAATGGCACGAGGCACTGATGCACGCCAAGACCGCGGTGATCGACGGAGTCTGGTCGAGCGTCGGCTCGACCAATCTGGACTGGAGGAGCTTCGTGCACAACTACGAGGCCGATCTCATCCTGCACGACGCGGGCTTTGCGCGCGAGCTCGAGCGGCGCTTCGAGCTCGACGTGGCGGCAGCGGTTCCGGTCGACCCCAAGGCGTGGGCGCACCGCCCGGCCGAGGAGCGCTTCAAGGAATGGCTCGCGCGCCAATGGGAATATCTGCTCTAGGTGCAAGGGTTTTGCCGGCGCGGAACTTGCGAGCCTCCGCATATCGCTTCAAGGAGATGCCATGAGCACAGCGACGGCAAAGGCCGTGCAGGCCCTACATTTCGAACTGCCTCCGCTTCCGTATCCAGAGGACGCGCTCGCGCCGGTGATCTCGGCCGAGACGCTCGCGCTTCACCACGGCAAGCATCATCGCAAGTACGTCGACACCATGAACCAGCTCCTGCAGAAGGAGCCGGTGCGGGGCAAGACGCTCGAGGACGTGGTGCGAGCCTCCAAGGGCAAGCTCTTCAACAACGCGGCGCAGGCCTGGAACCACGCGTTCTACTGGAGCTCGCTGTCGCCGAAGAAACTGCGGCCCTCGGCGGCGCTCGCCCGGCGCATCGACTCGGATCTCGGCAGCTACGAGCGCTTTACCGATCAGTTCGCCCAGGCTGCGGCCGACCAGTTCGGCAGCGGCTGGGCCTGGCTGGTCGAGGACGGCGGCAAGCTCGCCATCCTGACGACGTCCAATGCGGATACGCCGATGGCGCACGGCAAGCGCTGCCTGCTCGCGATCGACGTCTGGGAGCACGCCTACTACGTGGATTACCAAAACCAGCGCGAGCGCTACCTCTCGGGCGTGATCGGCGAGCGGCTCAACTGGGAGTTCGCCGAGCGCAACCTGGGTCTTTGAAAACCTAAGGCGTCATTAGAGGCGCGCGGGGGTCGAAGTCCTTCCAGCCGTTGCGCCAGGTGCCGTCTGCGCGGCCGACGTCGCGCGCGCGGAACTCGCGCAGGATCCTGAGCGCGGCAGCATCGGTTCCCGGGCGGTCTGCCCTGACCGCCACGAGGCGTCCGCCCTTGGGCTCGTCCGGATGCTCCACCGAGGCCTCGCCCGGACGGGCGCCGCGCACCTTGCGCATCGTACCGACGAAGGAACCGAGATACGCGCCGACCCCGGCGGCGAAAAGCACTGCCACCGCGCCGTAGCGGCTGTCGACCGCGAGTCCGGCGAGCGCCCCCAGCACGGCGCCGACGAGCGCCCCGACGACCGCGCCGAAGCCCGCGAAGCGCGACCCGGCGCTCGCGTGCGGCGCGTCGCCGCCGAGCGGCGTCATAGCGTTCTGCCCCGCGGGTGCGACGTAGAACGAATCGATCTCGTCGCCCGCGAAGCCTTCGCGGCGCAGTGCCTCGATCGCGCCGTCCGCGTCGACCGTGGCGTCGAACCTTCCCGCGATGATCCGGGACATCGGCGCTATCGCCTCATGTCCGCGCGGCGCACGTCGACGCTGGGCAGCCGCATCAAGGCGCGGTACTTGGTGATCGTGCGGCGCGCAACCCGCAATCCCTGCTGGGCGAGCAGCCGCGCGAGCTCGGCATCCGAGAGCGGCGCGCGCGGATCCTCCGCGGCGATGAGCTCCCTCATGACCGCGCGCACCGCGGTCGCCGAGGCGGCGCCGCCGCTCTCCGTGGCGAGGCGCCGCGAGAAGAAGTGCTTGAACTCGAACAGGCCGCGCGGCGTCGCCATGTACTTGCTGTTGGTCACGCGGCAAACGGTCGACTCGTGCAGCCCGAGCTCGCCCGCGATCAGCTTGAGCGTGAGCGGCTTCATCGCCACTTCGCCGTACTCGAAGAAGCCGCGCTGGCGGGCGACGATCGCGTCGGCTACGCGCTGGATGGTGGCGAAGCGCTGCTCGATGGAGCGCAGCAGCCAGCGCGCCTCCTGCAGCTGCCGCGACAGCGACTGGCTCGAGCCGCGGCCCTGCAGCGCCTCGGCGTAGGCGCGGTTCAGCCGCACCCTGGGCAGCGACGCGGGGTTGATGCTCGCGACCCAGCGCTCGCGCACCTTCCTCACCACCACGTCGGGGACGACGTAGCGCGCCTCGGGCGAGCCGAAGCGATGGCCCGGCTTCGGATCGAGCGTGCGGATGAGCCCGCGCGCGGTGTGCAGCGTGTTCTCGTCGCACGCCACCGCATGCTGAAGCCGCGCCCACTCCCGGTTGCCGAGGAGCTGCAGGTGGCGGCCGCGCACGATGTCGAGCGCGCAGGCGCGTCCCGGCGTGGCCTCGTCCAGGGTCAGGAGCTGCAACTCGAGGCATTCCTCGAGATTCCGCGCCGCCACGCCGGCAGGGTCGAGGCTCTGCACCAGGCGCAGCGCGGCGAGAAAATCCTCCGCACGTACGTCGTGCTCGGCCGGCACGAGCGCCGCGAGCTCGTCGAACGAGAGCTTGAAATAGCCGTCGTCGTCGAGGCTGTCGACCACCATGTGAGCAAGCGCCCGATCGCGGCTTCCCATGGGCGAGATCATGAGCTGCTCGCGCAGGTGCTCGCGCAGCGTCGGCTGCACCTCGGAAGCGCCCGACCATTCTTCGTGGTCGCGCTCGGCGCTGCTGCCGGCGGTCGACGCTTCCTGTGGCACCACCACGTCTTCGATGGTGCTCGGCGAGCTCTCGCGCGGCGTCGTCGGCTGCGCGTCTGCGGTCTCCTCGAGAAACGGGTTGGACGAGAGCGCCTGATCCATCTCCTGGGCGAACTCGAGCGCCGACATCTGGAGCAGGCGCAGCGCCTGCTGGACCTGCGGCGTAAGGGTCAGGTGTTGTCGCAACCGAAGGGCGATCGCTGGGCCCATGAGTGTCCTTTCAGCCCTGCAGTCTGCAAGGCCCATGCCAACGGCCGCGCGCCGACAGGTCCAGCCCAAACGCCTGTAAATGTTTCAGTTTCTGTAGCAATTACCGGGCGCGCGCCGCTCGGGCGCAGGCTTTGCTGCGGCTCACGCGCCATGGCGGAGAGACTCCAGCGGTATCGCGAGATGCGCGATTTTTCGGCCACGCCGGAGCCGCGCGGAGCAGCCAGTAGTTCAGCGCGGAAAAGGCTGCGCTATTACATCCAGCGCCATGCCGCGACGCGGCTGCATTACGACTTCCGCCTGGAGCTCGACGGCGTGCTGAAGAGCTGGGCCGTGCCGAAGGGCCCGAGCCTCGATCCGCACGACAAGCGCCTCGCGGTGCAGACCGAGGACCATCCGCTCGAGTACGGCGAGTTCGAAGGCGTCATCCCGGAGAAGCAGTACGGCGCGGGCGAGGTGCTGCTCTGGGACCGCGGTGCGTGGACGCCCGAGGACGACGACCCCGCGCAGGCGCTGCGCAAAGGGCGGCTGCATTTCAGGCTCGACGGCGAGAAGCTGCATGGCCGCTGGATCCTGACCCGGACGCGGGGCGCCGAGGACAAGCCGCAATGGCTGCTCATCAAGCGCAACGACGAGGACGCGGCGCCCGGCGCGGACATCACGCGCGAGCGGCCCGAGAGCGTGAAGCGCGCGCCGAAAAGGGCGGCGCGCGCTTCGCGGGCGGAGCTGCCGCAATTCGTCGCGCCGATGCTCGCCACGCTCGTCGCCGAGCCGCTGCCATCGACGAAGCGCGCCGGCGAATGGGTGTACGAGGTCAAGCACGACGGCTACCGCCTGCTCGCGCGCTTCGATCCCGGCGGCGCGCTGAGTCTATTCACCCGTTCGGGCAACGACTGGACCGCGAAGCTGCCGCACATCGCCGCGGCGCTCGCCGCGCTGCGCCTGAGAAACAGCTGGCTCGACGGCGAGATCGTCGTGCCCGGCCCCGATGGACGCTCGGACTTCCAGGCCTTGCAGAACGCGTTCGACGCCGGTCGCGACACCGAGATCGCATATTTCGCCTTCGATGCGCCCTTCCTTGCCGGGCAGGACCTGCGTCGCCTGGCGTTGAGCGAGCGCAAGAAGCGCCTGCGCAGGTCGTTCAAGGACACCGAATCGGTCCGCTTCAGCGCCGACCTGAAAGGGAGCGCGCGCGAGGTGCTCGAGCACGCCTGCAAGCTCGGCCTCGAGGGCCTCATCGGCAAGGAGGCCGGATCGGTCTACGTCTCCGGACGCTCGAAGAGCTGGATCAAGCTCAAGTGCCGGCAGCGGCAGGATTTCGTGATCGGCGGGTACAGCGCCCCGCGCGGCTCGCGCAACGGCTTCGGTGCGCTGCTCGTCGGCCTGTACGATCAGCAGGGCAAGCTCCATTTCACCGGCAAAGTCGGAACCGGCTTCGACGAGAACCTGCTGCGCACGCTGACGCGCCGTCTCGCCGCGCTCAAGCGGCCGGAGTCTGCGTTCGTCGATCCACCGAAGGAAAAGGGTGTGCAGTGGGTGCGGCCGTCGCTCGTGGCCGAGGTCGCCTACGCGGAGCGCACGAAGGACGGCATCCTGCGCCAGGCCTCGTTCATGGGCTTGCGCGAAGACCTGCCGGCGAAGAACGTTCACGAGGAGCGCGCCGTCTCTCCTGCCACGAAGGCAAAGGAAATCAGGAAAAAAGAGGCTGGGTCCAAAGACGTTCTAGGAGTGAAAATCTCGCATCCCGACCGCGTGATCTGGCCCGAGCTCGGCATCAAGAAGATCGACCTGGCGCGCTACGTCGAGGAAGTCGGCGAGTGGCTGCTGCCGCACGTGAAGAACCGGCCGCTGTCGCTCGTGCGCTGTCCCGACGGCGTCGCCGGGGAATGCTTCTACCAGCGCCATCTCACGATGGCGGCGAGGCCCGGCAGCCTGCAAAGCGTGAAGCGCGAGCGCACGGGCAAGGGCGCGTACATCTACGCCGCCTCGCTCGACGCCGTCGTGAGCGCGGTCCAGAACGGCGCGGTCGAGCTCCATACCTGGGGCGCGACGGTACCCGACATCAAGCACCCCGACCGCATCACCATGGATCTCGATCCGGACGAGGCTCTGCCGTGGAAGCTGCTGGTCGAGGGAACGCTGCTCACGAAGACCTTGCTCGACGGCCTGGGGCTGAAGAGCTTCCTGAAGACCACAGGCGGAAAGGGCCTGCATGTCGTGGCCCCGATCAAGCCGGAGCTCGGGTGGGACGCGGTGAAGGCCTTCACCGCGGGCATCGCGCAGATGCTGGTGAAGGCGCGCCCAGATCTCTTCACCGCCAAGATCGCCAAGGCGCGCCGGCCGGACAAGATCTTCGCCGACTACCTGCGCAATTCGGAAACCGCGAGCGCGGTAGCGGCGTACGCGCCGCGTGCGCGGCCGGGAGCCGGCGTTTCGGTGCCGCTCGCCTGGGACGAGCTCGATCCGAAGGACGACCTCCGCGCCCGGTTCAACGTGCTCAACGTCCCGAAGCGGCTCGCACGGTTGAAGGACCCCTGGGTCGCATACGGGAGAACGCGCCAAGCCATCACGGTAAGGATGAGGAAGGCGCTGTCGGCCTGAAGTGACATTCCGAAGGGCGTACGGCGGCGCCCGCGCTTCACACAGTTAGAGCCGAACGGAATCTTTACGCTGGACCCTCATGCACTTACGTTAGCCGTGTGACGAACGTGGAAATTTTTACTCACGCTGGTACGCATGTTGCGTCCGGTTTTAGCGTCGCGCCGCGGCGCGCGGCCCCGGCAGCAAGCACACCTCTTCGGTAACTCTTACGAGCGCGATGCCCCATCTTCTTCTTGTAGACGACGACCCCGAAGCCATCGAGTGGCTTTCCGAGCTGGCGAAGGCCGAAGGCTTCAGCGTGGCGACCGCCGACAGCCTGCGCGCGGCGCGCATCCACATGTCGCGCCTGCAGCCCGACATCATGCTCACCGACCTGCAGCTTCCCGACGGCAAGGGCATCGACCTGGTCGCGGATCTCGAGACACGCGCCTCGACCGAGGTGGTGATGATCACCGGCCATGCGAGCGTCGAGAGCGCCGTGGAGGCGCTGCGCCTGGGCGCGACCGACTATCTGGTGAAACCGGTCGACGTGGAGCGGCTGAAGGCGATCCTGCGGCGCGTGCCGAAGACCGGCGAGCTGCGCGCCGAGATCGGCGAGCTGCGCGACGAGTTGCGCAGGCTGGGGCGCTTCGGGACCATCCTCGGCAGCTCGCAGCCGATGCAGAAGCTCTACGACCAGCTCGGGCGCGTGGCCCCGACCTCGGCGACGGTGTTGCTGATGGGCGAGAGCGGCACCGGCAAGGAGCTCGCCGCGCAGACGATCCACGATCTCTCGCGGCGCAAGCGCGCCCCGTTCCTGCCGTTGAATTGCGGCGCCGTATCGCCGCAGCTCATCGAGAGCGAGCTGTTCGGCCACGAGAAGGGCAGCTTCACCGGCGCCGACCGCCAGCACAAGGGCTACTTCGAGCGCGCGCACGGCGGCAGCCTGTTCCTGGACGAGATCACCGAGATGCCGCAGGAGCTGCAGGTCAAGCTGCTGCGCGTGCTGGAAACCGGGCAGTTCATGCGCGTGGGCACCACCACGCCGATCAGCGCCGACGTACGCCTCATTGCCGCCACCAACCGCAATCCCGAGCACGCGGTGACGGAAGGGAAGCTCCGCGAGGACCTTTACCATCGGCTGAACGTCTTCCCCATCGCGCTGCCGCCGTTGCGCGAGCGCGGCAACGACATCGAGCTCCTCGCGCAGCATTTCCTCGATCTGCTGAACAAGCAGGAAAGCAGCGGCAAGTCGTTCGCCCCGGCGACGCTCGCGGCGCTGTACGCGCACGGCTGGCCGGGCAACGTGCGCGAGCTGAAGAACTACGTGCAGCGCGCCTACATCCTCGCCGACGAGGTGATCGAGGCGAACCTGGCGCCCGCGACCGTGACCGCGCCGGATTCCGCGTCGCTCCTCACGGTGCGCGTGGGCAGCACGCTGGAGGAGGTGAGCCGGCGGCTGATCGAGGCGACGCTGGCCGAGTGCGGCTCCAAGCGCAAGGCCGCCGACATGCTCGGCATCAGCCTGAAGACGCTCTACAACAGGCTGGCTGCGTACAAGGCGAACGAGCCCGCGGGCGAGGACGACGACACCCCGCCGAAACCTGCGTCCAGCGAGGGCCACCGGCGCGCGGCATAGAGGTTGCTTGCTTCTGGCCGAGCCCACACCGGAGACCACACATGGCCACGAGCACGACCAGCACCAGCGGAGCCCAGAAGCAGATCGACCGCCTCGCCGACAGCGCGCACGGCGCGATCGACCGCGCGAGCGAGATGGCCGAACGTGTCGGCGACAAGACCGACGAGCTATGGGGCATGAAGGACGACTACGTCGAGAGCGCGCGCGACTACGTGAAGCAGAATCCGCTGATGGCGCTCGGCCTCGCGCTTGCCGCGGGCTATCTCTTCGGCAAGATCTGGCGCTGAAGGCGTGGCAGTCGTATTTCCACCGCACGGCGCGGGCCCGCAGCGGCTGCGCGAGCCGGGGCTGGGGGAGCTCGCCGGGCGCCTGATCGGCGATGTCCGGCAGCTCGCCTCCGACTTTGCGCAGCTCGCCGTGCTCGACGCGCGGCGTGCGGGGGTCCGACTCGCGATGCTGCTTTCGGCGGGGCTGCTCATCGCGATTCTCGTGATCACGGCGTGGATGGGGTTCGTCGCCGCGGGAATCGTCTGGTTGTTCGACCAGGGCGTCTCCTGGCCGGCGGCGATCGCGATCGCCGCCGTCATCAATATCGCCGCCGCCGCGGCCCTCGCATGGTGGGCGCGACACCTGGTGTCCGAAATGCCCTTCACCGCGCTGCTGCGCCAGCTTCGCGGCGACCCGCCCGGGAATCCCGGCGAATGAAAAGCATCGACGCCGAGATTCTCGAGGTCGAGCGCCGGCTGCACGTGCGCGAGGCCGCGATTCGCAGCGAAAGCCGCGAGCTCAGGCAGCGCGGCGCGCGCGCGCTCATGTCTCCCGTCACCATCGTGGGCGCGCTCGCGCTCGGCTTCGTGGTCGCGGGGGCTGCCGCCCGGCGCCGGGCGCGGGAGCCCTTGAAGTACCGGGACAGAAGAAGGCAGCCGAAGGAGCAGACGAAGGGCCTGGCGCTCGGCGGGCTCGCGATGACCGCGGCGACCTGGGTCATCAGAAACCAGTTCGGCGGTCCGGCCGGCCTCGCGCAGTTCCTGATCTCGAAGGTTCGCAAACATCAAGACCGCGGTCAGCTCTTCAAGGTAAGGCCAGGAGCTTGACTGCGTCGGCCGGCGGCGACAGCCGCCCGGCCCACGTTCCCCGGTAGAATCGCTCCCAAGGGGGAGCTATCTTCATGCCGAGGCAATGCGTCCCCTCGCAACGCTATCCCCCCTGCTAGGCAAACTCAGTCGCGCTGCGCAGCTCGCCTACGGCCTCGCCGCGCTCATTGCGACCGCTGCGATCTGGGGCTGGGCGCTCGAGGTGCCGCGGCTGCGCGACCTCGGCGCCGACTTCGCGCCGATGACCCCGGGCGAGGCGCTCGCCTTCCTCCTGCTTGCCTCGAGCTTCTACGCCTCGCACCGCGACGACTATCGCAGCCGCCGCGCCGCCTATAGCGCGGCCGCGGTAGCGGGAGCGATCGGCCTGTTCGGTCTGGTCGAGGCGCTGAGCGGAGAGCCGCTCGGCATGAGCTTCGGCGTGGCTGCGATGTCGTCGGCGACCTGCATCATGGTGCTCGCGCTGGCGCTGGTCACGCCGCTCGCGCGCGATTTCAAGATATTCGGTGCCTCGGCGAACGGCATCGCCGCTGGCGCCATCGGCGCAGTCGCGTTTTTCGCGCTGCTCGGCGCGAGCCTGCGCGTGCTGCGCTTCGACATCGGCGCGCCGCTGCTCGCGCTGTCCGCGCCCGGCGCGGTCGCCGCCCTGCTCGCGGCGTTCGCGCTCGCCATGGGCCGCCCCACGCCGTGGCTGATCGACACCCTCTCGAGCAAGCGCACTGGCGCGGTGGTCACGCGCTGGCTGCTGCCGGCCGCGTTCTTCGTGCCGATGACGATCGGTTGGATCCGCCTGCTCGCCGAGCGCGAGGGCCTGTTCGGCGAGGCCTTCGGCATGTCGCTCTTCACCTTCATCATCATCGGCACGTTCAGCGCGCTGGTGCTGTGGGTGGCACACACGCTCGACCGCATCGCCGCGCAGCGTGCGCAGGCCGAGGTGCACGCCGACGAGCAGCGCGAGTGGCTGCAGGTGACCCTCGCGAGCATCGGCGACGGGGTGATCGCGACCGACGGCGGCGGGAGGGTGCGCTTCCTCAACGCGGCCGCCCAGCGGCTCACCGGCTGGCGCGCCGACGAGGCCGCCGGCCGGCCGGTGGACGAGCTCCTGTCGCTCTTCGACGAGCGCGACGGCAGGACGGTCGAGAGCCCCCTGCAGACGGCGCTGCGCCGGCGCACCGCTGCGGCGGCCGGCGGCGAGCCGGCGCTGCGCGCGCGCGATGGCTCGGTGCATCCCGTGGACGTGAATGCAGCGCCGATCATCGACTCGGCCTCGGGCCTGGCCGGCGCAGTGATAGTGCTGCGGGAGGCGGCGGTGCAGCGCCAGGCGGAACGGGCGATGCGGGAGGCTTATACGGAACTGGATCAAAGAGTCATCAGAAGGACCGCCGCGCTCGAGCGCGCGAGCGCCGCTCTGAGGGAGCGGAACGCGCTGCTGAACGCCATCACGACGAGCACCCCCGACCTGATCTTCGCCAAGGACCGTCAGGGACGAACCCTGATGGCCAACCCGGCGTGGGTGAGGGCGATCGGGAAGGTCGAGCACGACGTGGTCGCCCTCGACGAGAAGGAGCGCCTGGTGCTCGATTCCGGCGAGGCGATGATCATCGAGGAATCGGTCAACCAGAGGACCTACCTCACCACCAAGGCGCCGCTGCGCGACGAGCAGAGCCGGATCATCGGCCTGATCGGCGTCGCCACCGACATCACCGAGAGGAAGCGCGGCCAGCAGGAGCTGGAAAAGCTGGTCGTGGCCGAGCAGCGGCTGCGCGCCGAGGCCGAGCGCGCGAACCGCGCCAAGGACGAGTTCCTAGCCATCGTGTCCCACGAGCTGCGCTCGCCGCTCAACGCGCTGCGCGGCTGGAGCCACCTCCTCGCTACGACCCGCCCTCTTGAAGCATCCCTCGTGGAGAGGGCTGCGAAAGCCATCAAGCGCAACGTCGACCACCAGACGCGCCTAATCGACGACCTGCTCGACACGTCGCGCATCGTCAGCGGCAAGCTCAACATCGAGCGGCGGGTGGTCAACCTGGCCGAGATCGTGAACGCGGCGCTCGAGGCGACGCGTCCCGGCGCCGCGGCGAAGGAAATCACGCTGCGCTTCGTCGCCGGCGACGCGGTCATGGTCGTGGGCGACGCGGGGCGGCTGCAGCAGCTCGCGTCCAACCTGATCTCGAACGCGGTCAAGTTCACTCCCGAGCGCGGGCTCGTCCAGGTGTCGCTCCTGAAGAACGGCGAGCGCGTGCAGCTGGTGGTGAGAGACAACGGCCTGGGCATCGCACCGGAGTTCCTGCCGCACGTCTTCGACCGGTTCACCCAGGCCGACACCACCTCGGCCCGGCGCGCGGGCGGCCTGGGAATCGGCCTGGCGCTCGTGCGCCACATATCGCTGCTCCACGGCGGCCAGGTGCGCGCCGACAGCCCGGGCCTCGGCAAGGGCGCGACCTTCACGGTGGACCTGCCCGCGGCGCCGCTTGCGGCGGCGCTCGCTGCAATCGGCGCCCCGAGCCCCGATCAACGCCGCCGCGCGATGGAGAACGCGCTGCCCGAGGTACGTGTGTGGATCGCCGACGACGATCCCGACGCGCACGAGGTGGTCGCGCTGACGCTCAAGCAAACGGGCGCGGAGGTGCAGAGCTTCGGCTCGGGCGTCCAGCTCGTCGACGCGTTCGAGAACGCGCTCGCAAAGGCACCGCCCGACGTGCTGCTGCTCGACCTCGCCATGCCGGAGCAGGACGGCTTCGAGACCCTGCGCCGCGCGCGCTCGCTCGAGCTCGCGGCCGGGATCGACCAGCCGATTCCGGCCATCGCGCTGACCGCGTTCACGCAGGTGGAGCGCGAACGGCTGCGCGCCGCCGGCTTCACCGACCGGGTCGACAAGCCGGTCGACGCGGACAAGCTGATCGCGGCGATCCGTACCGCGCTTAAGGATCGACAACCCGCGAGGACGGGAACACATTAAGTCCACACGCCGTTGGTCCGGCCGCGTGACTCGCGAAAGCCGCGCGCTGAGCCTCGAGCCGAAGGTGTTCTCGGGCGGCAGCGCGCGCTCGGTCGCCGCCTCGCTCAAGCGCTCGGCCGAGCGCAGCCGCGCCCGCAAGAGCGCTCCCTTCCGCTCGGCGATGTCGATGCTGAACTTCTAGAGCTGAGAAAGCTCTATGGAAGGAAACCCGCTAGGGCTGCATTCCGAGCGGCGGGCAGACCTCCTCGAGCGGCCGGCGCTCGGCGTCGACGCCGAGCTTCCACGCAACCCACGCCGCCACGCACATGAGGGCCCCGGCAAGCGCGTAGGCGGCGAAGAGGCCGCCGCGGCTGCCGTCCTCGATCATCGCGCCGTAGAGCGGCGGTCCGACGAAGCCGCCGAGGGCGGTGCCGAGCGCATAGAAGAGCGAGATCGAGATCGCCCGCATCTCGAGCGGAAACACCTCGCTCACGGTAAGGTAGGCCGAGCTCGCCGCGGCCGAGGCGACGAAGAAGATCACCGACCAGCAGAGCGTCTGCCCGGTCGCGGACAGCGAGCCGCGGTAGAACGCGTACGCCGTTGCGATCAACAGGATCCCGGAAACGGAATAGGTGATCGCGATCATCGCGCGGCGCCCGACGGCGTCGAACAGGCGCCCGAGAATCAGCGGCCCGAGGAAGTTGCCGACGGCAAAGGGGAAGATGTAATAGCCCACGCGCTCCTCGGAGATGCCGTAGAAGCGCGTCAGCATCAACGCGTAGGTGAAGAAGATGGCGTTGTAGAAGAACGCCTGCGAGGCCATGAGGGTGAGGCCGAGGACCGCGCGGCGCCGGTGGCGCACCAACAGCACGTGGATTACTTCGCGCCAGGAGACGGTGCGCAGCGCACGCATCGACAGGCTCTTGTGCCCGGTGGTGTCGGAAACGCCCACCTGCCGCTCTATGCTCCGAATGACCTCCTCGGCCTCCTCGACGCGCCCGTGCGTCAGCAGCCAGCGTGGACTCTCGGGGACGTGGCGCCGCACCAGCAGGATCGCGAAGCTCAGGATTGCACCGAGGCCGAAGGCGATCCGCCAGCCCCATGAGGGGCCGATGAAGCCGGGATGGAGCAGGATGATGCTCAACCCCGCGCCCAGCGCCGCGCCGATCCAGAACGTGCCGTTGATCGCGAGGTCGACGGTGCCGCGCAGCCGCGCCGGGATGAGCTCGTCGATCGCCGAGTTGATCGCCGCGTATTCCCCGCCGATGCCGAAGCCGGTGAAGAACCGGCAGACCGCGAAGGTAAGGATGTCCCACGAGAATGCGGTCGCCACCGTGGCGATGAGGTAGACGATCAGCGTGGCGAGAAACATCTGCTTGCGCCCGAGGCGGTCGGCGAGCCGGCCGAAGACCAGCGCTCCGAGCACCGCTCCGGCGATGTAGGCGGAGGCGGCCCAGCCGATCTCGCCCGCCGTGAGCCCGAGAGTGTCGGGACGTTGCAACGCGGGGCCGAGCGAGCCGACCACCGTGACCTCCAGGCCGTCGAGCAGCCAGCTCACGCCGAGCGCGATGACCACGCGCCAGTGCCAGCCGGACCAGGGGAGGCGGTCGAGGCGCGCGGGGATGTCGCTGCGGATCTCGCTCATTCGGAGTCAAGCGCAGGCAAGGCCCGGGCCATGGGCCGCTCGGAGCGGGTATAGTCCGGCCGACAAGGAGGCAATCCATGAAGCTCTACATGCATCCGGTCTCGATGACCAGCCGTCCGGTTCGGCTGTTCATCTCCGAGCACAACATCCCGGTCGAGGAAGTAACCGTCGACCTGATGAAGGGTGACCACTACAAGCCGCCCTTCACCACCATCAATCCCAACCGACAGGTGCCGGTGCTGGAAGACGAGGGCTTCCGCCTGACCGAATCCTCGGCGATCCTGAAGTACCTCGCAGACAAAGTGAGCTCGCCCGCCTATCCGAAGGACCTCAAGCAGCGCGCCAAAGTCAACGAGATGATGGACTGGCTGAACACCCAGTTCTACCGCGAGTACGGCTACGGCTTCATCTACCCGCAGATCTTCCCCAACAACAAGCGCCCGACCGACGCGGCGCAGCAGGCCTGCCTGGAGTGGTCCAAGGAGAAGGCGCAGAACTGGCTCAAGCTCCTCGACCAGCACTGGCTCGGGCCGCGCGCCAACTACCTCTGCGGCGACAAGATCACCATCGCCGACTACCTGGGCGTGGGCTTCGTCTCCCTGGGCGAGATCATCCGCATGGACTTCGCCGCCTATCCGAACGTGAAGCGCTGGCTCGACAACATGAAGCGGCTGAGAAGCTGGGGCAAGGTGAACGAGGTGTTCTACGGCTTCCGCGACATGGTCAAAGACCAGCAGTTCGCCGTGCTGTGATCAAGGGCCTGCACCACAACGCCTACCGCTGCCGCGACTCCGAGGAGACGCGCAGGTTCTACGAGGACTTCCTCGGCCTGCCGCTCTCGCACACGCTCTGGATCAAGGAGTCGAAGAGCGGCCGGCGCACCGATACGCTGCACACCTTCTACCGCATGGACGACGGTTCTTGCCTCGCGTTCTTCGAGGCGCCCGACATGCCGTTCGAGTTCAAGGCGCAGCACGACTACGACCTGCACATCGCGCTCGAGGTGCAGCACGCCGATCTCATGGCGATGTTCGAGAAGGGCAAGCGCGCGGGCATCGAGACGCGCGGCATCTCGGACCACGGCTTCATCGACTCGATCTACTTCCGCGACCCCAACGGCTACGTGATCGAACTCACCGCGAAGCGCGAGGACCACGAGCGTGCGATGGACCCGGAGTTGAACCGCGCCCGGCGCACGCTCGAGGACTGGCGCAAACGGAACGTGTAGCTAGCGCGTCTGAACCGTTCCGGCGCGCTGCTGGTACTGCTGGTAGGCCGGCAAAGCGACCGCCGCGACGATTCCGAGCACGAAGACCGCCGGCACGATCCACAGGGCGACGGTGACGCCCGTGGAATTGGGCGGTGTCTTGGCGCCGAACCTGTTGGGGCCGTCGGTCCCGGGAACGAACCAGAAGAGCAGGGCCGCCAACGGGACGAACAGGAGCAGCGAGAACCAGCCCGACATGTTGAAGTCATGGCTGCGCTGGATCGTCAGCATGATCGACATGACGAAGGAGGCGATGTAGGCGACCGCCAGCAGCGCCATCCCAAGCCCCGGGGATAGCGACATCAGGGCCATGGCCGGGACCACCAACACCAACGAGACCAGGATGCTATAGACGATGTAGCGCGCGCGGCCGATGCGTCCGGAAACGGCGAACAGCTTGACGGGCTGGAACTCCTCCCGGTCGCCGACCTTGGCGCGCGGCGCGCCGTACGGGTTTTGCATGACGTTTTGCTGTGCCATTTGTTCCCCCTTTTATCGGTGTTATGAGGCTTCAGCGCTCCCTATAATACGCGCGCCCCTCGCGGCGAGCCTGCCTTGAAATTCTGCTTTTTCCATTTAATGCCGTTCACCGGCGTGAAGGAAATCACGCCGGAATGGCCGACGCCGAACCGGATGTTCGATTCCGCACGCGCGCACGAGCTCTACCGGGACTACGTCGAGACGATGGTGTACGCCGAGCGCTGCGGCTTCGACTGGGTCGGCTGCAACGAGCACCACTTCAGCCCGTATGGGCTGATGGCGAACTGCAACCTGATCGGCGGCGCGCTGGTGTACCCGACGAAGAACATCCGCATCGCGATGATGGGCAACCTCGTGCCGCTCAACAACCCGGTGCGCGTGGCCGAGGAGTACGCGATGCTCGACTGCATGAGCGGGGGCCGACTTGTCGCCGGGCTGATGCGCGGCATCCCGCACGAGTACATCGCCTACAACATCCCGCCCGACGCGTCGTGGTCGCGCCAGCGCGAGGCGATCGCGCTCATCCTCAAGGCGTGGACCGAGCCCGAGCCGTTCGGCTGGGAGGGCGAGCATTTCCAGTTCCGCCAGGTCTCGATCTGGCCGCGGCCGCTGCAGAAGCCGCACCCGCCGCTCGTGATTTCGGCGAGCAGCCTGGAGTCGGCGCGCTTCGCCGGCGAGATGCGCGCCACCATGGGCATGGTGCTCATCTCCGACCTGGGGCTCGCCAAGGAATGCATCCAGGTCTACCGCGAGGCTGCGCGCGCGAGCGGCTGGGAGCCGACGCCCGAGCACATCCTGATCGGCATGCACACTGTCATCGCCGATTCCGACGACGAGGCCAAGGCCGCGCTCAGGGAAGCGCGCAAGTACTTCGACGGCGTGCTGATGGGAGGCATGCGCACCGCAGGGCGCCTGGTGCTGCAAAAGACCCGCTACTACCAGGACGAGGCCAACCGCGGGCGCATGCAGAACCGGCTCGCGAAGCGCGAGGCGGCCACGCTGGAGGAGCAGATCGCGGGTGGAATGGTGCTGTGCGGCAGCCCGGAAAGCGTGGTGCAGCAGATCCGGCGCATCCACGCCGAGCTCGGCAACGGCATCTTCAATTTCACGATGAAGGTCGGCGACCTGCCCGACGCGGCGGTGCGGCGCGGAATGGAGCTGTTCCGCGACCGCGTGCTTCCGCACGTGAGGCACCTGTGAAGGTCGAGACGCGGGGCAGCGGGCGCGCGCTCGTCTATCTGCATCCCGCGGGCGGGGTGCGCTGGACGAAAGTTCTCGAGCGCCTTGCGCTCAAGCGCTCGCTCCATATCCCCACCTTTCCCGGCTTCGACGGCACCGAGGCCGACGCCGGCGTGAAAACGCGGCAGGGCCTAGCCCGCCTGGTCGGCGACTACATCGAGAATGAAATCGGAGCCGCGTGCGACGTCATGGGCTGCTCCTTCGGCGGTGCCGTGGCGCTCTGGCTCGCCATCGATCGGCCGCAATGCGTCGACCATTTGGTGCTGGAATGTCCGGCGGGGTTGCAGAGCATCGACCCGGCGCTGCGCAACAACCCGCACGCGTTCTACAAGGCGTTATTCGCTCACCCCGAGAAGATCTCCTACGAGAGCAAGCCGGAGGAAATCGAAGCGCGGAACCGGGCGATGCTGGCGCACTATGGCGCCGCGGACGGCAAGGATTCGCAACTGCTGGAAAATGTCTCGAGGCTGAGGGCGACCACGCTGATCGTGCACGGTACCGAGGACCGCATCATCGCCGCCGAAACCATGCGGCTCCTCAAGAGCCGGCTCGCGCGCGCGTTCCTGGTGTACGTGTGGGATGCCGCGCACAACATCGAGGTAGACCAGCCCGAGCGCATGGGGGCGCTGGTCGAGAGCTTCCTCGAGCGTTCCGACGCCTTCGTCGTGCCCTACGCGTAGAGCTTCCAGCCGAAGCCGGCGCACTCGCGGCACGGCAGCGGGCCGACCTTGCCGGTGGCGTGGCAGGACTCGCACTCGTCCCAGAGCGTGTTGACTGCGCTCTTCACCACGCCGGCGCAGCGCCGGCCCACTAGCACCTGGTCGCAACGATGGTTGAGGGCCTCGCGCCGGTTGAACGCGGCATGGCACACGGTGCAGACGCCACTCGGTTTCTCCTTCTTGCTTGGATGCATGGCGCACCTCCGGTCGGTCGATTGTGCGCCCTGGGCGAACGACGCCCATGTTAGATTTGCCGCAATGCACGTCGTCGAGCGTTGCGCCGCGTGGGCGGCCCGGTTCCGCAAGCAGGCGATGGCCTCCGAGGTCGTGCATCACGCCCGGCGCGCGTTGATCGACTGGCACGCCGCGCTCTATCCCGGCGCGGTCCTGCCGCCCGCGACGCTCCTCGAGAAAGCGCTCGCCTGGGAGCTCGACCGCGGCGAGGCGCGTCTCGCGCTCGGCAGGCAAGCCACCGTGCGCGCCGCCGCGCTCATCAACGCGACCGCGGCGCACACCGCGGAGCTCGACGACATCTTCCGCGACGGCATCTATCACCCGGGGGCGCCGACCATCGCCGCCGCCATGGCCTTGGCAAGCCGAGAGCGCCTCTTGCGCTCCATCGTGGTGGGCTACGAAATTTCCACCCGTATCGGCGCGGCGATGGGGCGCGCGCATTACAAGTACTGGCACAACACCGGGACCATCGGCTGCTTCGGCGCTGCCGCGGCCGCCGCGGAGGCGCTCGGCCTCGACGCGAGCCGGTTCGCGCACGCCCTTGCGACGGTGGCCACGTTCTCGGCCGGGCTGCAGCAGGCGTTTCGCATGGACTCGATGTCCAAGCCCCTGCACGCGGGCCACGCCGCCGAAGCCGGCGTCCTCGCCGCGCTCGCGGCGCGCGAGGGCGTCACCGGGTCGCTCGACGTCATGGAAGGCGAGACGGGCTACGGCCGCGCCATGGGCGGCGATCCCGACTGGAGCAGGGCGCTTGCGACCCTCGGCGAGGACTTCCACATCACGCGCATGACGTTCAAGAACCACGCCTGCTGCGGACATACCTTCGCCGCCATCGACGGTGCAATGGCCTTGCAAAGGAAGTTGAACATCAGGGCGGCCGAGATCGAAAGCGTGGAAGTGGCCACGTATCGCGCCGGCCTCGAGGTCGCGCATTACGAAAATCCCATGACGCCTGCCGAGGCGCGCTTCTCGCTGAAGTACGTAGTCGCCACGGGGCTGACCCACGGCAGCGTGCGCCTTGCGGCGTTCGAAAAAGTGAGGATCGAGGATCCGGCTACGCGGGCGCTCATGCAGCGCATCCAGGTGTCGCTCGATCCGCAGCTCGACGCCGCGTTCCCGGCGCAGCGCGCAGCGCGGGTCGCGATCCGCGCCCGCGGCCGGCGCGAGGAACACCTGCAGCCGACGCGCATCGGCGACCCGGACGCGCCGCTTTCCGACGCGCAGCTCGAAGACAAGTACCGCGAGCTCGCGGTGCCGGTGATCGGGGCCGACCGGGCGAAGGAGGAGCTCGCCCGCCTGTGGGCGCTCGACGCTCGATGACGCTCGGCGAAGCGCTGTTCCGGCCGCGGGCGGTGGCCCTGATCGGCGCCTCCGGCGATCCGGCCAAGAACACGGCGCGGCCGCAGCGCTATCTGCGCAAGCACGGCTATTCCGGGCGCATCGTTCCGATCAACCCCGGCCGCAAGGAGGTGCTCGGCGAAGCCGCCTACCCGACGCTCGCCGACGCGCCGGTCGACGTCGACCACGCCTTCATCATGGTCGAGGACGTCGAGCGTGCGCTCGAGGATTGCGGCCGCAAGGGCGTGTCGGTGGCGAGCATCTACAGCAACGGGTTTGCCGATGCGGGGCCCAGCGGTGCTGCTAGAGAGAAGAAACTCGTTGAAACGGCAAGAGCGCTGGGCGTGCGCCTGCTCGGCCCGAACAGCATGGGCGTGGTGGACATCCCAGGCGGCCTGTCGCTCACCGTGAACGCCATCCTCGAGATGGATTCGCTGCCGAAGGGCGGCACGAGCATCGTGTCGCAAAGCGGCACCATGCTCGGCACGGTGCTCTCGCGCGGCGCGGCCCGAGGCCTCGGCTTCGCCAAGCTGGTGTCGGTGGGCAACGAGTGCGATCTCGGCGTCGGCGAGCTGGTCGAGCTCCTGGTCGAAGATCCCGATACGCACGTGGTCCTTCTCTTTCTCGAGACGATCCGCGATCCGGGACGGCTTGCGCGCGCCGCGCGGACGGCGCACGCCGCCGGCAAGCCCGTGATCGCCTATAAGCTCGGGCGCTCGGCACTGGGACAGGCGCTCGCGCGCTCGCACACCGGCGCGCTCGCCGGAGCCGACGCCGCGGTCGACGCGTACTTCCGCGACTGCGGCATCGTGCGGGTCGATCTGCTCGAGACGCTGGTCGAGATCGCGCCGCTGCTGCAGGGACGCCGGCCGCCGGACCTCGCGCGGCCCGGGCGCGTCGCGGTGGTGACGACCACCGGCGGCGGCGCCGCCACGGTGGTCGACCGGCTGGGTCTTGCCGGGATCGAGGCAATCGGGCCGCGGCCGGACGCCCCAATTTACGACCTCACGATGACGGCGACGCCGCGCCTCTACCAGGAAACGCTGGAGAAGCTGCACGAGTCCTCGCAATGCGACGCCGTGCTTGCCACGGTGGGCTCCTCGGCGCAGTTCCATCCCGCGCTCGCGATCGAGCCGATTCTCGCGGCATCGACGAAGCAGGGCGCGAAGCCGCTCGCGGTATTTCTCACGCCCCACGCCGAGCGTTCGCTCTCTCTGCTCGCGGAGCGCGGCATCGCCGCGTTTCGTACGCCCGAAGCCTGCGCTGACGCATTCGCGGCCTACTTCGCCTGGGCCTCGCCGCGCAATCCGCCTCAACTACCAGTCCCACCTTTACTGCACGACGCGTTCGAGCTCGTGGGGGCGCTGGGCATCCCGGTGGCACCGCGCGCGATCGCTCATGCTCCGGGGTATCCGCATCCGATTTCCTATCCGGTCGCGGTCAAGGTGCTCGATGCCGAGCACAAGACCGAGGTCGGCGGCGTTGCTCTCGATGTTTCCACCCAAAGTGAATTCTTGAAGGTGGTGAAGGCCTGGGGCAAAGAGGCCGTCCTGGTGCAGAAAATGGAGCAGGGCCTCGCCGAGGCGATCGTCGGCTACCGCGACGACCCGGTGGTCGGACCGCTGATCCTCGTCGGCGCCGGCGGGACGCTGGCCGAGCTCTACCGGGATTTCTCCCTCGCGCTCGCGCCCGTGACCGCGGAGGAAGCCGAGCGCATGATCGAGCGGGTGAAAGGGCTGGCGACGATCCGCGGCTACCGCAACCTGCCGCGCGGGGACGTGAAGGCCCTCGCGAGGGCGGTCTGCGATTTTTCGCGGCTCGCCCTCGTCCCGGGACGGCCGGTGGCGGAAGCCGAGATCAATCCGCTCATCGTCAAGGCCGACGCTGTGGTCGCGGTCGACGCGCGCCTGGCGCTGAAAGGCTAGCGATGCCGCTCGCCGCGCTGCGCGAAATCCTCGCCGCCGCCGGCGTCGAAGCATCCGAGCTGCCGGAGATCGCCGGCGCGGACCCGGTCGTGCGCACCCGCTACCGAGTGGGTACGGCAGGCGCGGCCGCGTTGGCGGCGCTCGGGCTTGCCGCCGCCCGATTCGGCGAGCTGCGGGGGCTGCCGCGCCAGCGCATCGCAGTCGACATGCGCGCCGCGGCGGCATCGCTGCGCAGCGCGCGCTACCTGCGCGTCGCCGGGCGGCCGCCGCCGCCGCAGTGGGATCCGCTGAGCGGCTTCTACCCGGTACGCGACGGCTGGATCAGCATCCATTGCAATTTCCCGAACCATCGCGACGCCGCCCTGAAGGTGCTGCAGAGCGGGCCCGACCGGGCGCAGGCCGAGCAAAAGAGCTCGAGCTGGACAGGCGAGTCCCTGGAAGATGCGATCCACGCGGCCGCGGGCTGCGCCGGATTCGTGCGCAACGCCGCCGACTGGGCGCGGCATGCGCAGGCGCAGGCGGTGGCGGCACGGCCGCTCGTCGAGATCGTGCGGATCGCAGACGCGCCGCCCGAAAAAGTCTCGAAAGGCGCAAGGCCCCTCGAAGGAATACGCGTGCTCGATCTTACGCGCGTGCTCGCGGGGCCCACGTGCGCGCGCAGTCTCGCCGAGCACGGCGCCGACGTGCTGAAGATCAGCGCGGCCCATCTCCCTGATTCGGGCCCGATGGACATCGATACCGGCATCGGCAAGCTCTCGGCACGCCTCGACCTCAGGACCGAGGAAGACCGCTCGACGCTCGAACGCCTCGCAGCGAAGAGCGACGTCTTCTCCCAGTCGTACAGGCCCGAGACGCTGGCGGCGCGCGGCTTCTCGCCGCAGGCCCTCGCCGCGCTGCGTCCCGGCATCGTATGCGTATCGCTTTCGGCCTGGGACACGACCGGGCCCTGGCGCGCGCGGCGCGGCTTCGACAGCATCGTGCAGTCGGTGAGCGGCATGGCCGCGCTCTCGGCGAGCGATGGGAAGCCGCAATACCTTCCCGTATCGGCGATCGACTACGTGAGCGGCTACCTGATGGCGTTCGGCGCCACGGCGGCGCTCGAGCGGCGCGCGCGCGAAGGCGGAAGCTGGCTCGTGCGCGTGGCGCTCGCGCGCGTAGGTCAATGGATCGCCGACCGAGGCATCCTTCCCCAAAGTACTCTCGACGAAGTGCCGCCCGAGCTGCCAGACCAGGAGCTGCAGGCGCTGATGGGCGAGATGGAGACGCCGACCGGCACGATCCGCTATCTGCGGCCGGTCGTGCAGCTTTCGCATACGCCGCCATACTGGACCCGGCCGCCGGTGCCGCTCGGGACCCACGCCGCGGCGTGGCCGTAGAGACATGATCGAAAGCATTGCCGAACGCGTGAATGCAGACCCGGCGATCGTGCGCTGGGGGCGGCACATGCACGAGACGTTCATGCTCGAGGTGGGAGAGACACAGTACCTCGTGAGCGTTGCGGCGGGCCGCATCGAAAAGCTGGAGCGCGGCCCGTTCGCGATGCGTTCCTGGCGCTTCGCCATCCGCGCAAGAGAGGAAGCCTGGGAAAAGTTCTGGCGGCAGCCGCCGCCGCCCGGCTGGCACGATCTCTTCGGGCTGCTGCGCCGCGGCGAGGTGGCCTTCGAGGGCGACCTGCGGGTGCTCATGGCGCACTTGCTTTACCTGAAGCTGGTTCTCGCTTCTCCCCGGAAAGAGCAATGAAGATCGAAGCGATCGTAGGCCGTTACTTGCACCTCGAGCTCGAGGGCCGCGCGCATCGCTTGTACTTCGAAGAGGCAGGACAAGGCATTCCGCTCCTGTGCCTGCACACCGCGGGCTCCGACGGCCGGCAGTACCGCGCGGTGCTGAACGACGCCGAGATCACGCGCGGCTACCGGGTGATCGCGTTCGACATGCCCTGGCACGGCAAATCTTCGCCTCCTACCGGCTGGGAGAACGAGGACTATCGCCTTACGACGGCGCGCTACACCGGCATGATCATGAGCGTGGCGCGCGCGCTCGGGCTCGAGCGGCCGGTCGTCATGGGCTGCTCGATCGGAGGCCGCATCGTCCTCGACCTGGCGCTCCGGCAGGCGCGCGAGCTGCGCGCGCTGATCGGGCTGCAGTCGGGTGCGTTCGTCGAGCGCTACTACGATCCGGCATGGCTCGATCATCCCGAGGTGCACGGCGGCCGCGCCTGCGGCGCCGTGGCGTACGGTCTGATGTCGCCGCTCAGCCCGCGGGCCGAGGTCTGGGAGACCGTGTGGCACTACATGCAGGGCGGCCCGGGCGTCTTCACCGGGGACCTGCACTTCTACCAGGTCGAGGGCGACGTGCGCGATCGTATCGGCGGGATCGACACCTCGGTATGCCCGCTCTACCTCCTCACCGGCGAATACGACTACTCCGCGTCACCACGCGATACGCAGGCGGTCGTCGACCGGGTCAAGGGCGCGAAGCTCACCGTCATGAAGGGACTCGGGCACTTTCCGATGAGCGAAAGCCCGGAGGCTTTCCTCGGCTATCTTCGGCCGGTGCTGCGCGAGATTTACGCCTTGCCCCTGTAGCGCCTCCGTCAAATACCCATGCCGAGATAGAACGACAGCCAGGCCTTGTCGACGTTGGGGTCGCGCGCCCGGTCGGCGTTGCTCAGGAAGTCACGCCCGATGACGATCCCCGCGTTGAACCGGTCGTTCTTGCTGCTCGTCATCATGAAGCCAGTGGCGACCGACAATGCGCTCCGGGTCTCGGTTTGATTCGTGCTTTGATCGGTCACCGGAACGAGGCCGAGCCCGCCCGACACGAGCGGCGTGAAAGTCAGACCGAAGCCCTGGAAGAAGGCCATCCGGAAGCCGACGTAGGGCGCGATCGTCGAAGAGGCGGTGATGCCCTTGTCGCCGCCGAGCCGGAACTTGAACGGGACCACCAGTCCGCCGAACGCCACGCCGGTTCTGCGAAAGTCGTATCCCACGAGCGTGGCCTTCTTGATGGTGTAGGAAGTGAACGTATTGACCTGTTTCGCCGCGGGACAGTCCGCCAGCGCCTTCGGGTCGGGGTTCTTCGGCAGGTCGTAGAACCGCACGATGAGCGTCCCGTCCGAGGCTTCGCTGCGAACCGAGAGCTTCGATTCGACCAGCGCGCATTTTTCAGCTTTTTCACCATCCGCTCCGACCGGCACGAACCCATGCGCGTTGGTTCTCAGATGCAAATGATCTCCGTCGAGCCGGTTGTCGTCCGAGGCATAGCTCGCCGGGCTTGCGGGCGCTTGTGCCACCGCCGAGGCGCACGCCGAAGCCGCGCATAAGCACACCAGGCAACGAGACAGTCTCTTGAGCGTGATGTTCACTGAGGGCTCCCCTTTGCGCCGAAGCTACTCTGAAGCGGGGCGCCTGTCTTATCGTTTTGTGCAGCCGGGCGCTTACGTTCGCCGGGAGCGTTCGAGCTTGAGGTGAATCACGCTCGGCGTGGCGACGGTGCGGACGAGCTCGAGCCCGCGCAGGTCGCTGACGCCGTCGAAGAGCCGCTCGCCGCCCCCGAGGACCGTTGGCACGAGGTTGATTTCCATCTCGTCGACCAACCCTTCCCGGAGATATTGAGCGCAGACACTCGCCCCCCCGGCAAGCGAGACGTCCTTTCCGGCGGCGGCCTGGCGGGCCTGCTCGAGCGCGGCGTGAATCCCCGCCGTGACGAACGTGAAGGTCGTTCCCCCCTTGAGCGCGAGCGGCGCGCGCGCGTGGTGGGTAATCACGAAGACGGGGTGATGGAACGGCGGGTCCTCGCCCCACCAGCCGTTCCACGGCTTCTTCGAATCCCAGGGTCCGGGATGGCCGCCGAACATGTTCCGCCCCATTACGGTCGCGCCGATGTTCGCGAGCGACTCCTCGACCACCCGCGTGCTCTCGTTGGCCTCGCCGCCGGGCATCCCGTGCATCGAGCGCCACGCGGCGAGCGGAAACACCCACTCGTGCAGCCGCATGCCGCCGATTCCCAGCGGATTGTCGACGCTCTGCTCGGAGCCGGCGACGAAGCCGTCGAGCGACATCGAGATCTTCATGCGCAGCCTGGACATGGCTCTTCCTCCGGCATCCATCATATCGCCCGTCGCCGTGTCGCCGTTTGCACTACACGGGCGGCGCCGAACGAATTAGATGCGCGATTGCGCGAGTAGACTCCGGCCCCGTGACCGAATCGACAGACCCCCAAGAAGGGCCGATGCACGGCTTGGCTGACCGCGCGCAACCGCCGGCTGACGCCGAGGCGTCGATGTGGTTCACGGTGAAGCGGGTCGATAACTATCTGCGCGCGGACGTGCACGGAAGGGAAACGGCCGAGGACACGCGTCGATTCCTGGAAGCCGTGGCCGGCGAAGCGCAGAAAAGCGGGGTGGATCGAGTGTTGATCTCGGTCCATTCTTCGCGGCCGATCTTCCGCGTGCAGCAGTACGGCCTTGCCGAATTCCTGGAGGCCGTGGCTTCGCGACCTGCGCATCGCATTGCCGTCGTCGCCGACACATTCGAAGGCCGATTGGCCCAGCAGTACGTCGTGCGAATCGCGCGGGCGCGTGGCCTGAAGGTGAGGAGCTTCAGCTCCGAGGAAGCCGCCGCCGCGTGGCTTCGGAGCGAGTAGACGTTCAATCGACGACGATGTTGCCCTCGCGCGCGACGCGGCGCCACTTTTCAAGGTCGGCGCGCACGAACGCGGCAAACTCCGCCTGGCTCGAGTCGATGATCTCGACGCCCATGCTGCGGTAGCGCTCTCGGACGGTTTCATTCCTGAGCGCCTTGCCCAGCGCCGACGACAACTTCGAAAGCACTGCTTGAGGCGTGCCGGCCGGCGCGAAAATGCCGGTAAAGGTGCTCGCCTCGTAGCCCTTGACGCCTAGCTCGTCGAGCGTCGGTACGTTCGGCAGGAGCGGCGAGCGGCTGCGCGAGGTGATCGCGAGCGCCTTGATTCGGCCTTCGCGGATGTGGCCGATCGACGCGGTGAGCTGGTCCATCATGCTCTCCACCTGGCTGCCGAGGAGATCGGTGATCGCCGGGCCGCTGCCTTTGTAGGGCACGTGCAGAAGCTTGAGATCTGCCATGCGCATGAGCAGCTCGATCGCCAGATGGTTCGAGGACCCGCTTCCCGCAGAGGCGACGGACAGCTGCCCTTTCCTGGAATTGGCCAGTGAAACGAATTCCGCATAGGTCGAAACGGGCGTCTTCGGCGCTGCAGTCAGAACGAGGGGCACGGACTGGATGCCGCCGACGGCGACGAAATCCTTGACCGGATCGTACGGCAGCGTCTTGAACACCGCCGGCCCGGCGGTGATGGTGCCGGTCGAGCCGAGGAGCAGGGTGTAGCCGTCCGCGGGCGACTTCGCCACCGCCGCGCTGCCGATCGTCCCCGCGGCGCCGGCGCGGTTGTCGACGATGACCTGCTGCCCGAGCGCTTCGCCGAAGGCCGGCGCTACCGTGCGCGCGGTGATGTCGACATTGCCGCTCGGCGGCCAAGGCACCACGATACGCACCGGGTGCGTCGGGAATTCCTGAGCCTGCACGAACAGAGAGCACGCGAGCGCGGCCAGGGCAATCAGCGGTTTCATTCGGGCTTCGCTCCGGAGATGCGCACGATTTCGGCGTACTTCACGACTTCCGTGCGCAGGAGCTTGGCGAACTCCTCGGGCGTGTTGCCGACGGGATCGGCGCCTTGCTCGACTAGCCGCTGTTTCGTATCTGGCGAGCGTGCGGCGCGCGCGGTGGCGCTACCCAGCGTCGTCACAATTTCCCGAGGCGCCGCCGCCGGGGCGAGGAGCGCGTACCACACCGGGACTTCGACGCCCTCGACGCCCGCTTCCTTCAAGGTCGGCACATCGGGCATGAGGTCGGACCGGTGCGGGCCGGCGACGGCGAGGGCGCGCAGGCGCCCGCTCTTGACGTGGCCGAGGATGGCGGGCACGTTGGCGAAGCTGAACTGCACTTCGCCGGCCACGACCGCGGTGAGCGAGGCTGCGGTGCCCTTGTAAGGAATGTGCGCGATCTGGGTGCCGGTCCTCACCTTGAACACTTCGCCAGCGAGGTGCTGGGTGGTGCCCGACCCCGCCGAGGAGTAGTTCAGCGCGCCTGGCTTCGCCCGCGCCTGCGCCAGGAGCTCGGCGACGCTCGCGCCGGCGCTCTGGTGCGCGACCAGCAGGTTCGGGGCCTCGGCGAAGACCGACACCGGCGCAAAGTCACGCAGCGCATCGAACGGCAGCCCCTTGTAGAGCGACATGTTGATCGCGAGCGCCGTGGTGGTGAAGAGCAGCGTGTAACCGTCGGGCGCCGCCTTCGCCACGAGATCGCTGGCGATGTTGGTGGCGGCGCCGGGGCGGTTCTCGACTACGAACTGCTGGCCGAGAAACTCCGAGAGCTTCGGCGCGAGGAGACGCGCCGTGATGTCGGTGCCGCCGCCCGGCGGGAAGCCGACCAGCATGCGCACCGGGCGGCTCGGATAGGGCTGGCACAAACCATTCCCGCTGCCCAAGACGATCAACAACAACACAAATGCTAGCCTGCGCATCGCCGCTCCTCCTGCGGCGATGTTAGTTTCAATGCCGCAGGAAGGCCAGAGCCGGCGTGAAGTCGGCTCGACGCAGCTCGTGGATGCGGCCGGCGCGGAGATCTCCTTCGACGAGCTCGTAGCCCATCAGCGCGAAAACGCGGCCCTTGAGGAAGAGCGGGCGCGAGTTGCCGTACCAGTCGACGCAGGAAGCACGGCAGCCGTCGTTGTTGCGGCCGGGGCGCGAGTCGAGCGCGCCGACCTCGGTCAGCTTCAACTGCTGGTTCGACAGGAAGAGCACGGAGGCAGATTCGCTGCGGAGCTGCCGCGCGGCCGATTTCCCGGGACCGATGATCGGGAGACCGAGCAGTCCGTCGGCTGCGTTATAGAAAAAGCCATGACTGCGCGTTTCGCCCTGGCTCGCATTCGCGCGCACGTAGTGTTCGGCCGCGGAGGGCACGCGCCCGAGGCGCACGCTGGTGAAGTGCAGGTCGCGCCCGTCGGATCCGACGAGCACCGCGTCGCTGCCCAGGGCTTCGATGCGATCCACGCCGTGCTCGAGGACCATTTCGTGCGCGATCTCGGGACGGGCGTAGCGCACGGCGAAGGCGCGCGGATCGTCGAGATTCTGCGGTCGTCTCCAGCCCGCGCCGCCGCCGTAGAGGAGATATTCCCCGACGAAGCGATTTTGCAGCGCGTAGCCTGCCACCCCCGGTAGGCTGCGGTAACTTCCGCGGGGCGCGCTGTCGCGGCCGTCGGAGAAGCTCGTCAGAGGCACACGCAGCAGCGCCAACTGACCTGAATGAAACTCTGAAGAAAACATCCCGTCCCCGCGCCCGGTCGAGCGCACCAGCACGTTCAGGAAACCGTCGTTGCCTTCGACGAATGAGAACTGGTCGATCGGCGTGCCGCTCACCCTGAGGGCGCTCGGCGCGCTGCCGTCGAGCGGGATGCGGAAAAGCGACGAATTCGCCGCCCACACGAACACCGAGCCGGGCGAAACGTAGAACACGCGTCCCGCGGGGCCGAGCACCGCGGTGCTCTCGCAGGCGAGGTCGCGCTGGGCGAGGTCGCAGATCGACACGCTGTGCAGCGCGATGCCCTGGGAGGGGTCGAGCGCGTCGTCGGCTCGGTAGATGCGCGACGCTGGCGCGATGCGCTTGAATTCCTCCGGCCACCTGCGCGCCGCGGGAAACTGCGCGAAGGGATCGGCGCGGCGGGGGTTGAGATAGAGCGGTGTATAGAAGACGAGCTTGCTGCCGATGAGCCGGCTCGCGTAGTTGCGCGAAGAGTAGTAGTCGTTGGAGCGCAGGTGGTGGGTCGAGCGGTAGCGCAGCTCGCCCGCAGGTGAAAGATCGAACAGGGCGACCTCGGTCCCGCCGCGTGCGTAGCTGTAGCCGATCACCACGACGGTGTCCTGCCAGATGAGCATTTCGTCGTACCACGCGCCGCGCGGATCGATGTCGGGGCCGAAAGCGTCCACCGCGGACACAGGCCGCAGGCCGCCGACCTCGACGGTGAACAGCCGGCCGCGCCGCAGGATCACGAGGTGCTCGCCATGGAGCTTGACGATGCCGCCTTCGTCGACCCCGGCGTGCTGCACGTTGGTGATCGAGTCGGCGGTGCTTTCCGCCACCTTGGCCGCCGGCGCTGCCGCGGGCGCGGACTGGAGCGCGCCCATCATCTGCTCCGCGCGCCTGGCCTGGTACCGATCGGCCCAGCTCAAAAGCAGCGCTTTCAGCTCGGCTTCGCTGGCGAAGGGCTTCAGGGTTGCCTTCGGGGCGGTGGCGCCGGCCGGCAGGACCACGAGCCAAAGCAGACTCAATACGAAAAGGCGCAAGCTGGGCATGGCGTTCCTCCGTTGTTGTTTCGCTCCCCAGCTTTAAACGCGATCTCCCCGCCAAAAGGGTTAACGCCACGGGTCAAGCGCGCGCGCTTCTATAATGGGCCGCATGAAAAAGCGCACCTTCCTTGGGTTCGGGGTCGCCGTTGCGGGAATCCGCATCCTTCCCGTCGGCGCTCAAGGCAAATTTCCAGACAGACCCATTCGCCTGGTGGCGCCCTTCGCCCCAGGCGGTGACGTCGACATCACGGCCAGGCTGTGGGCCAAATACGCGGCGCCGCACCTCGGCGCCACGATCGTGGTCGAGAACAAGCCGGGCGCGGGCGGGGCGATCGGCGCGGCCGAAGTGGCGCGCTCGCGAGGGGATGGCTATACGCTGCTTCTGGGTACCACCACGACCCAGATCATCAATCCGCGCGCTACGCCGAACCCGCAGTACGACGCGCTGAAGGACTTCGCGCTGGTCGGCATGCTGAGCATGAACCCGACCTGCATCATCGTGAATCCCGGCGTACCGGCGCGGTCGCTGAAGGAGCTCGTCAGCCTGATCAAGGCGAATCCGGGCAAGTATTCGTACGGCTCGGCGGGTTCCGGTACCGTCACCAACCTGACGGGGGAGCTCTTCAAGCTGCAGGGCGGGCGCCTGGAGATGCAGCACGTGCCGTACAAAGGCGGCGCTCCCGCGATGCAGGATCTGATCGCGGGCCATGTTCCGGTCATCACGCCGATTCTCTCCTCGGCGGTGCTGGCGCAGCATCG
>Ga0207648_10000282_pt1 | contig 55304 bp, 47 predicted proteins | sample KBSMisM32_FD_184310 | JGI IMG/M metagenome (GOLD analysis project Ga0207648, IMG submission 184310) | Miscanthus rhizosphere microbial communities from Kellogg Biological Station, Michigan, USA - KBS Miscanthus M3-2 (SPAdes) (version 2) | ecosystem: Host-associated > Plants > Roots >...
TTTTTAATCATAATAATTGATTGACTTTTCCCGGAGCTTTTTGGAAGAAATGAAGAATTGGATGAGCATTTCCGTTTTTTCTATAAATAAAACATCTGTTGCCATATGGGGTTTACACTAAATGATTTCAGGCAGGAAGTAAAAGAAGAGCTTTTCAAAATCCTCGAATACTGGATTCAGCATTCCATTGATAATGAGAAAGGCGGTTTTTATGGAACGGTCAATGGAAAGAATATCCCGGATCCCAATGCTCCTAAAGGCATCGTTGTTACGTCGAGAATACTCTGGACCTTTTCAGCAGTGCAACAGTTATTTCCCGATAACCGTTATGTGAAGATAGCAGATAGAGCATATGATTACATCATTAATCATTTTGTTGACAAAGAATATGGCGGTGTTTACTGGTCAGTGACGGCAGATGGAACGCCCCTTGAGAAAAAGAAGCAGCTATACGGGCATTCATTTGCTATTTATAGTTTGTCTGAATATTATAAGATCTCCAAAAAGCAGGAAGTGCTCGATGCCGCCAAAGATATTTTTTCGCAGGTGATCAGGCATGGGTATGATAAAGCAAAAGGCGGTTATATCGAAGCATTTGAAAGGGATTGGTCAAACACCGACGATTATATCCTGAGCAGGGGAGAGAACCGTAAGTCAATGAATACACATATTCATTTGCTGGAAGCGTATACCAATTTATACAAGGTATGGAAATCTGAATCGTCAACGTTTCATCTGCGGCATGCGATAGATTTGATGTTACACCATATCGTTGATCCGCATACGTACAGGATGACATTATTTTTTAAAGAGGATTGGACGCACACATCCGAAACGATCTCGTATGGGCACGATATCGAAGCGTCGTGGCTGTTGTGGGAAGCGGCGGAAGCACTCGGTGATTCAAAAATAAAAATGAAATGCAAAGATGTATCCATCCAGATGGCAAAAGCGGCGACCGATGGTTTGGCCGCTGATGGGGCACTCAATTATGAATATGAACCCTCCACAAAACATCTCAACGACAGCAAACAATGGTGGCCCGAAGCAGAAGCGATGGTCGGTTTTTACAATGCTTATCAATTAAGCCATAAGGTAACCTACCTCGGGAAGTCAGAGAAGATCTGGGATTTTATAAAGAAACATTTAATTGACCGGGTAAATGGTGAATGGTTTGGTGGTGTGGATGCCAATGGAAAAGTTATTTCAGACGATAAGATCAATTTCTGGAAAGGGCCCTATCATAGTTCAAGGGCATGTATGGAAATGTGGAGAAGGTTGGGGGAGAAATAGTGAAGACTTGCAGTTATGGCGATGACTTACGGTTATTGCGAAGATGTGTTGTTATTGCGACGACGTGTTGTTATTGCGACGACTTGCAGTCATCGTTAATGATATTCAACCCTTCGGGTTGTGGGAACAGTCTTGTAGTTGTGGTGGAGCGACGACTTGCAGTCATCGTTATTGATGTTCAACCCTTCGGGTTGCCTGAACAGTCTTGTAGTTGTGCTGGAGCGACGACTTGCAGTCATCGTTAATGATGTTCAACCCTTCGGGTTGCGGGAATAGTCGTGTTGTTGTGGTGGAGCGACGACTTGCAGTCATCGTTATTGATGTTCAACCCTTCGGGTTGCGGAGAACCTACGAAAGGCGCAATATCACGTTAACGTACTGTATCAAATTGGGTCAGTCGTTGTAGTAAAAGCGAACATGTTTATATAAGATTTCTATTTAGAATATTGAAAATCACGCCTGAATTAAAATGGCATATTTTTCCTTATAGACTTACCGGTTACGAAAGGCTTTCCATATATTTTTATCGGTTTATGTATGGAAATTCTTCCTTTTATAATCTTACTGAATTATATAAACAAAGAAACGCTAAAAATTTTCTCTTATGACTAAGATCATCAACTGCAAATTCGTTGTTTTCGCTTTATTCGGCTTTCTATGCTCAACCCAACTTTATAGCCAGCAACCATTACAAAAATTTGAGGGGTATTACCAGTTTACAGGCGATACATCAAACTATCTGCAAATTACCCCGAAAGGAAATAATTTAATTCTTCATCAGTTGTGGGATGGTAAAGACATCAACTTTGCACGAAAATCTGATTTGGAATTTTACAATGACGAATTTTCCTTTCCGCTCAAATTCAGCAGCGACAAAAACGGAGCAATCACCGAAGTTCTCGCATTTGACAGGGACTTGTGGAAAAGGGCAACTAATTATAAGCCTGTAACGAATAAAGAAATTCACCTGAGTTCTGCGCAATTAAAATCATTTGAAGGGAAATACAGCTTTCAATTTGAAAAGGGAAAAGATTCTTACATACAGATTACCGCTGCTGCAGATCACCTTACACTTAAACAGGAATGGGATGGCAAAGAAGTTAATTTTGTACCCAAATCCAATACGGAATTCTTTTGCAAGGAATTCAACTTCCCGTTGAAATTTACAAAAGACGACAAAGGAAACGTGACACAAGTACTTGCCTTTAACAAGGATCTTTGGCAAAAGGTGAAGTAATAACTAAGTTTGATAGCTTGTTTTACGAATAGTATAATTGATGTCAAAAGAGAGAATCAAATCGCTGGTTCAACTATATGATCTGCTGCCTGAGGATGAAAAAATCATTGTGGACGTTCTGCGGCATATCGTCATCGATACACTTCCTTCTTATTGCAAAGAAAAAATTTCATTCAATGTTCCCTATTTCTATGGCAAAAAAGGAATTTGTATTATCTGGCCCTCCACTATTCCAAGGGGTGGAATCAGGAAGGGTGTCTTATTCGGATTTTGGTATGGTAATAAACTTAACGACGTAAACAATTACCTCGTGCAGGGAACAAACAAACAAATATTTTACAAAATTTATCACACACCGGAAGAAATCAATGTAAGAGAAATTGTCCGCCTGTTAAAAGAGGCTGTTAAACTGGATAAGCAGTGGTAGTATACAGGGAACATCGGTTGAAGAGCAGGTTTGCGATGACTTACAGTCAACGTTATTATTATTCAACCCTGCGGGTTGTTTGCTTGCAGGCGATTTGATAAAATTGAGAGGGATAAAGTCATATGTGTTTTCTACTCTGCTATGACCGGGTTCACTTCCGTCTTCAATTTTTCATTCCGTTCCACCGGTGGTTTTCTATGCCAGTAAGAAGCCAGTATCGATCCTGTTACATTCATCAAAGGCCCGAAAATAGCGGGCGCAAGACCTACAGTTGCTATTTTACCCATTGCCTTGGCAAGACCGGAGGCGAGCCCGCCGTTTTGCATACCGACTTCTATGGCTATCGTGCGGCAGTCGCGTTCGCTCATTTTGAAAAGGCGACCGCTCCAGTAACCTAACGTGTACCCGCATAGGTTGTGGATCAATACGACAAGGATGAGCGCAGGACCGATAGATAATAAGCTATCTCTTCCTGCTGCGGTAATGATAACGATAATGAATGCTATGCTGGACATGGAAACAACAGGCATCGCCTTATCGAGCCATTTCGCCTTACCATGCAGAAATTTATTAAACAACAATCCGGCGAGAATAGGAATGATGACCATTTTAAAAATATCCCACATCATATCCAGCACATTTATCTGTATAAATGCGCCCGCCAGCAGCTTCATCAATAATGGAGTAACAAACGGTGCCAGCATGGTAGAAATAGCAGTGATGGTCACCGATAGTGCCAGGTTCGCCTTGGCCAGGTAAGAAATCACATTCGATGCCATTCCATTCGGTGAACAACCGATAAGTATAATACCCGCAGCAATTTCCGGTGGAAAGCCGCTGAGGTTTGCCAATGTAAATCCAAGCATCGGCATTATAACAAAATGACTGGTAACACCGATCAAAACACCCTTCGGCATTTTTATTACACCGGCGAAATCATGAAAGCTCATCGATGTACCCATGCCAAACATGATCACCTGTATTAATGGTGTAATGAGCTTCGTTAACTTGTATCCATTTACCTCAATAAAATAATCTGGATAATATAAGGCGGTGGTTACTGCCGCAAAAATGATAACGGTATACGTGAAACCTTTTAATAACGCAAAACCACGAAAGCCGATAGCGAGCAAAAGAAAAAAGGCAATAAACAGCGGACCTGCTTTTTCAATATGCGCCGACATAGTGATGATCAGCGCAACAATAAGACATAGCCCCGCGACACTGAGGATTAGTTTGTAGATATTCCTTGCGGTATTGGATGTTTTCATGAAATCAATGTTCTGTTTTCTTTTGATCTGTTTTTGCAGCAGGTTTGGGTGGTATTATCGGGTTTGCAATGCCATCTAGGTCATAAACAATTTTGCCGGCCCTGATAGTCATCTCGCATTCGAATTTTTTATCGGCGTCTATTTTGTATCCTGTATAATCAAATAACCCGAACTTACCGGTGCGCAAATTAAAAATAGCTAAATCTGCTTCAGCACCCACAGAGAGATGACCAAGATCTTCCCGTTTTATTTCCTGTGCCGGGTTCCAGGTTGCAGCTTTTATTACTTCGTTGAAGGGCATTCCGATTGCCAGAAATTTAGACATACAGGTTAATTCATCTTTCATAGCATCGTTCATGCTGCCGCCATGCAGGTCGGTACTGATCGAGTTTGGATAAAATCCTTTCTTAATTGCTGGAATAGCCTGGTCGAAAGCAAAACTGATACCGCCATACCCAACGTCGAAAACAATTCCCCTTTTTCTTGCTTCCCACACAAATGGTTTAAGATCGTTTGTTTTTTCATCCACAATGGCTTCTCTCGTTTTCAGGTGACCGAAACAGTGAGTAAATATATCGCCCGGCCGCAGGTGTTTCATGAACAACTCTTCGATAGGGAGTGGGGGAGTACTACCGCCAAAATCGATCATCACCGGGATATTGGCGAGGTTACCTGCCTCTACAGCTCTGTCCACGGGGGTCCATTCATAGCCTACATAATGTGCCACCTTAACACCTACAACGACGCCGGGGTTTGCTTTTGCTACAAGGCCGGTCATCTTACCATCCATATCACTTGTGTTCTGCTCATAAGCACCACCACGCATGCCTTCACCCACGATATTTAAAAAAGATAATACCCTTGTTTGTGAATTGTCGATTACATTCTTTTTAAACGTGGAAAAGCTTTTCCAACCGGCCCCACCGGCATCAACAACAGTTGTAACACCAGAGCGAAAAGTGAATCCATCCGGTGGAAGTGCAACAAGTCCATTGCTGAGATAGTGATCCGGTTCCGTACCAAAAAAATTGTGACTATGAATATCAATCAGGCCCGGCGTTACGTAGAAGCCTTTTGCGTTCACCACCTGCGCCGCTTGCTTTGTATCTATATTTTTGCCTACCAACGCAATTTTACCATTGCTGATAGCAACGTCCATTATCCCGTCAATATTATTTTTGGGATCGATAACATGGCCATCTTTGATAACGATGCTATAGGGCTGACTCACCGCTGCTGCAGTTATACAAGCCAGTGATAAAATGAGCAGGAATTTCTTTTTCATGTTCCTGGTTTTGGGTTAATGTATTGTCATACTAAAAAATATTTCCCCCAAGACGCAAAGTCCACTAAGTTTTTCTTTGTGTACCTGGCGTCTTTGTGGGAGATAAATGAAACATTTCGTGTAAACTGTTTTTATTTTTTGTGCGAATGCGGAACGGGTACGCTGTTCTTTTTTCCCGGTAATGTAATCTTCCAAAGATCACCGCCTCTGCCACCGTATTCAATTACATATACGTCGCTGCCAATTAATACCGCATCAACGGGTTCTTTAAAACCTTCCACTATTCTTGTTGTATTTATAAAATAATTATCATCGGCTTTGCTGTAGGCAAAATGCATATGCAAAAGATCGGAGCCCTGTTTTGTAAACCTGCCCATCATTGCAGCATTGGAGCCAAATGAATAACGAATCACGAAGCCGTCACCTTTCAAACTATCGGCCAATACATTTTTTGTATCGAAGAAAATTCCTAACGGTGATGCATGTGGGGTAAATGTGCTTACCGCAACTCCTGTTGTATCGCCATCCAGTACTTTACCGGAATGGCCACGATATTCATTCGCGTCAGGTCCTAAGTTTTGTACGCCCGGAGAAAATTTAATTCCCGGGTTTTTAGGAAATGTAGAATCATCATAATAATATTTTACCTGCCAGGAGTGCGAAAATGGATGGATGAACTGATCGGTGTTCGGATCAGGTTTCCAGCCGGGATATTGTTGCGGGTTTTCGATACCTCCCATTAGCCACGGAAAGCCGTAATGATGTCCTTCCCTCACCCAAAACATATCTTCCGGTGAATCATAATCGCCTGAATTGACAACGGCGAATAAATTGCCCGATCCATCAAAAGCCATATCATATGCATTGCGTATGCCTTCCGCATACATATAGCCGTCTGCTTTCAGCTTAACAGGATCATCAGTTAGTAAAAGATCTTTTGCGTCAATGGGAAAACGGAAGATTTTACTGGTTAACGAATTATCCCTTGCACCCGGGTATAAGCCACCATTATCCTGTATCTCTCCATGATCCGTCCGGGCACCGCTGTTCACATAAATGTATTTACCATCCGGGCTTACCGCCAGTGCGTTCCAGCCATGATCATAGATCGTCTTATTAGAAGGATAGAATACGGTATTAAAAACAACGGACTTTTGTTTTATAACGGTATCGACTAAATCGAATCGTACCATGCGGCCGCCTGTTTTTTTAGAGGTTGTTGAGTCAACATTGCCGCATAGAAAAAGCGAATTTTTATAAAAAGCGGCGCCTTGCAAACGAGGTATACCGTGATCGTTTAAGGAAATGATCTTTTGCGACGAAAGAGAATCTGTTCCCCACCCTTTTACTTTGAATACATCGCCTTCAAAGGTTGTATAATATATATTTCCCGTTACAGGGTTTTGCAATAACCTCACGGCAAGCGGTTCAATGCGCATCACATGCGTTATAGTTATATCCGGTCGTAATGCGTGTGGCGGTGTTCTCTTTTCTTCAATTGTCTTATCAGAAAAGCGACGGATGTAAGACACGAGTTGCCATCGTTGTTCTTCGGACAGTGCATCTTTAAAAGGAGGCATGTTGCCTTTGCCATTGCTTATTTTCCAGAACAGTGAACCTTGCCGTTGCTTTCTTACCCTTTCATCGTGAAAGTTTGCGGGTTTCTGTCCCAATGCGCTTCCTGCAGCGCCGTCACCATAGCCGGTTTTACCATGGCACGACCAGCAATACACATCATACAACTCTTTCCCTTTTTCTTCAGCGAGTAAAAGATTCTGCAAAGGATTAAAAAGGGCATCGGCTTCAGGCGGCGCTTTCCATGCAGTATCGGTCGTCTTTGGAGACGGCTTGCAACGGGGTAGTGTAACCGTAAATAACAGAATCACAAAGCAAACTGCCAAAACAGTTGCTGTTTTGCGGTAGTTCAATCGTTAAGAATTTCTATGTTTCGGAATGGTAGGTCGCTTATGCCATAAGCGAGGTAAGTTCCTCTTTCAAACGTTTAGCCACTATTTTCTCTTCACCCTGTTTCATCACCCACACGGTAATATGTATCGTCTTATCATCATGATTCATTACTTCAATGGAGGGACTGCCGGCTCTCAATTTATCCTGTATATCTTTCGCCTTAACAGTCTCCTTACTCCATGTGAGTTCCAGTGTCGGTGTAATGTTGCCCAATGGCGGAACGAAAATCCTTGTATTCACACCATTTACCGACTTCGCTGCTTTTTCAATCACGGCAATATTATCTTCCCACACTTTCCACTCTTTATCATGATCGTAGTTTATATAATGCTCCAATGCTACATACATTCCCAATACTTCTTCTTTATTCACTTTCATACCACGCCCGATATTAAAACCCCGTGGAGGCATATGTACACGGGCGCCCTCTATGATGTATTTCTTACCCATCAACAGGCCAGCACTTTGCGGCCCCTTCATGGCTTTACCACCAGAGATAACCACGAAGTCAAATCCCATATCGTTAAACTTCCAAAGGTTTGACACCGGTGGTACGTCTGCGGCAATATCATTAGACGTCGGTATGCCATGTTTCTTGCCAAGCGCTACCCATTCTTCATGCATTATTTTTCCTTTATCTGCATTGATATTCAAAAAATGCATGAGTGCCGTCTTTTCATTGATAGCCTTTTCCAGTTCTTCCACTGTCTCCACTGTCACTATTTTACAGCCTGTATTCATGAAGGCGTGATTGTAATCTATATCATGTGCTTTCTGACAGATCACCTCCGATTTCATTCCTGTACCTTCCAGGTGTGGCAAAGCTTTTACTTTATTTACATCTGTACCGGTGAGTATACCGGCAAGGCCCAGGGTAAGACCAGAAAAAGCGCCGGCGGTAACGACAGCTGCTTCAGCATGTGTCATCGCGGCGATCTTGGCACCTACTTTATCCTGCGCTTCATCCAGCAGGCAAAATTCTTTTGATGCTGTTTTTATCGTATCGGTAACGATATCATGCATCAACGAACCGGTCATGAATGTATAGGTGCCCGCTGCGTTAATAAATGTGCGGATGCCAAGTTCCTTAAACAGATCACGGCTGGCAGGCGGAATGGGAACAGGTGATGCTTTCGACTGGAAAGGATACAAACCGGCCACGCCACCTGCTAAAGGAAGAAGCGATAATTTTTTTAAAATATCCCTGCGTTTCATATTTGATGAGTTTAATAAGCAGTAAAGGAATGATCAGATCAGAACGGCGATACAATCCATTTCTACCAATGAATCGCCGGGTACGCCGCCTTTTGCTACGGCTACTGTAGTGCGTACAGGTGGATTAGGTCCAAAACGTCCTTTGAAAACTTCGTTCATTCCTTTATAATCGGCAATATCATTCAGGTATACGTTTACTTTGATCACTTTGTCCATAGCAGAACCGGCCTTTTTTAATTCGGCTTCCAGTTCTTTCAATACGATCTCCGTATGGGCCTTGATTTCGAATGGTGCAACATGGGCGCCTTTACCTGCTATGTACACAAGGCCGCCATATTTTGTATGCCCGGAAAACAACGGAACATCCTGGTCATATACAATATTACCGGCCTCTATTTCTTCAGATACCACGGTCTTATTTCCCATAGCATTTGCTGCGGCTCCAAAACCAGCCACACCGGCAATAGAAGCAAATATTTTTTTTAAAACAGATCTGCGTTGTGATTCCATAATTACAATTTATAGAGGTTAAGAAATTACGACTATGCTGCGCAGGTAGAAAACCGCGCAAAATTGTTTCTCACAATTCTGTGAGACTAAAAATTTACAGACCTGGAAGCAAAATTAAGCCTTTTGGATGCCGGCATTAGTCCCGATAGCATTCGGGATTCTTGTCGTCGCCTTCCCGCAACAGCAGGATCATACACTCATCAGCAGGACATATGGCATCTTTAAATCGTTCTGTAATGTAGTGCATATTGCAAAATAAATTGTCGCCTTTTAAAAAAAATTAGCAGAAATGAATTGGACGCAAACGATTGTTTCTTTGCGTAAAAGAATTGTAAAGAGCCGTATAAACAGAAATGAAATAAGATCTGCTATATTGTTGTTTCAGGAAGGAATGTTTGCAGAAAGATAGGAATGCTTCACAGGCGTTTCTATTTCATCCATTGTTGGCACGGGCCGGAACGATTTGCCCATGGTAAGAAAACTGTTATTTTTTTCAAAATGCCAGTTGAACCCGCTCACAGCACTGAGTAAATGCCTGTATATAATATCGTAAAACCCAACTTCATTTATCCGCCTGTTTATAATAAAGTTTGTGGCCGTTCTGAATTCAAACAGTTTGTTCATTGAATTTGCTTCCATGATATTGTAAAATAACTGCCATTGAATCTTCAGCCCGGAATCATCGTGGGTAAAGGCAGGCTTGCATCCGAATAAATCAGCCATAGGCACACCGATAAATTTTTCCGGGATGTTATTTTTCAGGACTACCGTAAATTCAAACGCCTCAATGCTCATTATAGTTGGTTTATACCGCGTGAAAAAATAAACAAAATTGAGACGATTTCAAAGACAAAATTTGCAGCAAAAAAAGTGCTCCTGAAAATACTTTACCGATAAATCTGTCGTTTCTTTTCTACAAAACCTGAATTCAATCTATTACCTATAAAAACCAAATCCTACTATTTACTTCGCGTCCCGATCTTCGTTTCTTTATAGTGAAATCTTTTCCCGGTTTCGTTAATTCCAAAACCCATGGACAACCACAAACAGCAATCCGAGCCTGCGATCAAAGTGATCTCCCTTTATAGACTGGTAGACGATTTAGTAGCCTGCTATAACCGCATTAAAAAGGATCACCGCAAATTTTTTATCAACGAAGTGCCACGCAATCTTTCTGTCTCTGCCGGAGATAACAAGCTGGTTCCCGGACTTGATAACCTCATGGCCGTTATTTCAGCCAATCCTGCTAAAACCTGTATCCGGATTTCTGCAGAAATGTCGAATAACCAGGTCAGACTTTATCTGAAACCAACGGATATCCGTGGATTCAGCTTTTCCGGGATACGGATAAATTAGGATCCCGTACCTCCGGCTCATACCCGTTTGTCAGCTCCTGGTCTTGCTATGCTGTTCGCCCGGTAGTTGAACGAGCGTTAGCAAGTTGACAATATCCGTCGTCGTAATCTTCCCTCAATTTGTCGCAACGGCACCCGGTTAATAGTTATATCGCCGTCTATCTTTGTGTTGCAAAAGCATTATATATGAAAACACTTTTTGCAATTCTTATTATGGCTACAGTTACGGAAGCAGCAGCAGCTCAAACCACCGGCAGGTATGCAAATGTGAATGGATTGAAAATGTACTACGAAGTGCACGGCAATGGTTTTCCCCTCGTACTGATACATGGCGGAGGCTCTACGATCGGCACCACGTTTGGAAGAATACTGCCCACATTGGCCAAGACACACAAAGTGATAGCCGTGGAGTTGCAGGCACACGGACACACCGCCGATATTGACCGCCCGCTCAGTTTTGAACAGGATGCCGATGATGTAGCTGAACTGCTGAAACAACTTCGCTTAAGCAAGGCCGATATCTTTGGCTTCAGCAATGGCGCAAGCACGACGCTTGAACTGGCTATCCGTCACCCTGAACTTGTGAATAAAATTGTCGTTGCTTCTACATTTTATAAAAAAGACGGCGCTTATCCCTGGTTTTGGGAAGGCATGAAGCACCCGACGTTTGAGCAGATGCCACAGCCATTAAAAGACGCCTATTTGAAAATAAATCCCGATACCAACGCACTTTATACGATGTACAAAAGGGATGTGGCGAGAATGCAATCTTTTCCGGAAATTAAAGAAGAAGATATAAAAGCAATCAAGGCACCGTCATTGATCATCTGTGGAGATAACGACGTGGCAACACCCGAACATGCAGTGGAAATGTATAGAAAACTGCAACACGCAAAGCTGGTTATATTACCAGGCGGGCATGGCGAGTACATCGGAGAAATAACAACGATAAAACCGGGGCGGCATGAATACCCGGTTGTGACGGTAATAGAAGAATTCTTAGGCGAATTAACCAGGCAGTAAAGAAGTTTCTCCCGATGGTGCAGCATTAAGAACGAAACCGGCAGCGCATCGCTGAATATTATTTTATTAGGTCCAGTTCGTGGTTTGCCTTATTTCTTCAAACAATTCCAGGAATTTTTTTTCACTGTATTTGTCCAGCATATTCCTACGGAATGATTGAATTGTATTCCTGTATTCGTCGCTTTCCAGCAGTTGAAATATTTTCTCGCGGATCTGTTCCTCATTGTCATTCAAAATATCTCCGCGCAAGCCCAACTTATGGTATGCAATTTTAGTTGCATTACCATTCGAGTCCCAACTCTTTGTAAACGGATAAGCCAGCATGGGAACGCCATGAAATATTGCTTCTTTGACTGAACCCAAACCCGCATGTGTTATAAATAAGTCTGTGTACGGTAACAGGGAAAGCTGGGGCAGATATGTAAACAGGAATACGTTTCCGGGTAGCTTACTTTTATCAAGCGAATCATTCTTATCATTAAATGCACATAGCAGTTTCAACGAAGGATGTTTTGAAAACATGGAAAGCAATTTTTCAATGAATGCAATGATAATTCTACTATTCTTTTGACTCATTGTGCCAAAGGCGCAAAAAACAATTTTTGTCTCTTTGGTTTTCTTCCATTCACTTATTCTGTTTATAAGTTCAGAAATCTCTTCCCTGCTGTTTTTTTCAATTCTCTTTCCATCCATCAACGGTCCCACATAAAATTGGTAATCTTTTTTTCTTTGCGGAAGAAATTCGAGCTCAAGCGGTGCTGTGATTATTTCAGGCACATGGTTGAACATTTTTGTAAAATGATTATCCCTTGCGGGTTTAAACCTGCCGGGGATATTATTTTTTGCAAATTCTTTTCTGGCCATATCCCGGTCGGTGCTAAAAGGGTATAAGATAAACTGCCTGGAATTGAAAATCTTCGTCATTAATTTCACCCAACTATTTTCTATTCGTGTTTTTGCGGTTTGATTAATAGTTAAAGAACTGCCGATGCGCGGCACGCCTTTCATTGTGTAGGTGGACAACATCGGGTTATGAATAGCGAAGCCTGCATTTTTTTCTTTCAGATACGGGTAAAGCAGTATAAAATCAGTGGAGGATAAGATATCTGAAAAAATAAAAACGGGATTAATCTCGTCAGTTATAGCGTTTAATTTTTTTCTGCGATGATTGGCAATTCTTCCATTTTTTCTGTCACGAAATGAATCGCGGTAAACTGATTTGCTCCCTTCCCCTTTTCGCAGTACAGCTTCGTAGCCAAAAGCAAACGGAACACTTTCGAGATTGATATACTTATAACCATGCAACTCGGGAAACCATTGAAACTTTTTTGGTAAAGCGAATACGACATTGTATTGCTGCCGGAGCAGCCTTGCCATACCCAATGTGGGAATTAAATGGCTTTCGATAATGTAAGGGATAAATAAAACTGACTCCACGGCAATTATTTCAAACAATCACTCCAGATAATTTTTTAGAAAATAAACAAATAACAAAAAGTTTCTACTTTGGTTTCGCCTTGTATGTCTTGTATGCCTTGTATGGTTTATAATTCTTCATTTGATAAAAAATGCACTACTCCGGTAATTTGCTGAAAAAATCATTCACCATTTGCTTTGCACCATCTTTTACAATATTGGTACAATTAAAATTAATTATGACACCTTTGGCTTTTCTCAATAGCTTCATATAGGTGAGTAGTTGTGCTTCATGAATCGGAAGAACACCTTCCATTGATTTTAACTCCACGACAATTTCGTCATTAACTAAAAAGTCCAACCTGTAATCGGTATTTAACACTATTCCCTTGTATTCCACAGGAACAAGTAATTGGCTTTTGTATACCATATTTCTTAAAAGGAATTCTTTTCTCAAACATTCATGATAAACGCTTTCAAGTAAACCGGGACCAAGATGTTTATGCACTTCAATAGCACAGCCGATGATTTTGTAACTAAGGTCATTCAGATAATTCTTTGTTACGATTATTTTTCCTTCCATCCTGAATCAATTTGAACAGTTAATAATAATTTTATTGACTGCTCAATATATATGTAATCCGGCTTTAAATGTTGTCTATATTTAATTGCATTAAAAGTGAATCTTTATTAATTTGACGCGCACAATTAAATATATTACTTGGATAATTAATGAAATTTTACAAATATTTTGAACCATACAAGGCATACAAGAAATACAAGAAGGGTAGTGCCTTTACATTGTTCTTTTTTTACCAGGCCTTTCGAAATTAAAATGATTAAACAGCTTTCATCAAAATCTCCTTTACCCTCCTTGCAACAATATCGACCTGGTCAGGACGTAATAACACAACACCCACATGAAGTTTATCTTTTCCGCCTGTAACAATGCTCGGTGTGCCGTCTTTTAATGCCTTTACCACTTCCGGCGGAGTAATTTTTATTTTTGATTGATCCCAACTGACATGCATACTCGGAAATGCATTCGCCGGACCGGGATCGATATAGGTTTCCGTTTTTACGGTCGGAACGGTTTCTACACGTGCTGCAATGTATTTGATACGATCCAACCATTCCTGCCATTCTTTTTTGTGATCTTTTTCTAAATATGCTTTCAATGCGGCGTACATACCGAACATTTCTTCTTTATTTACTTTCATCGGTCTGCCTATCGGGCTTTCATATGGACTATGATTTAATTTTGCCGCTTCAATCAAATCTTTTCTTCCAAACAATAATCCTGCACTTTGCGGGCCACGGATCATTTTACCTCCGGAAAATGTAACGAGGTCAAATCCCATCTGCTGAAAGCGAAAAAGATTCTCAACAGGCGGAACATCAGCTGCTGCGTCGATAAATGTAGGTATGTTATGTTTTTTACCAATGGCAACGAACTGTTCATGCGTTACGCTATGCGGATGTTCGGCAGCGTTAAAAAATAAAGCCATTACTGTATTTGCGTTTATTGCTTTTTCCATTTCATCCGGTCCGTCAATCTCTACAATCTTAACGCCGGTGGTACGCACTGCCTGGTCAAAAAGATAGCGATGTGTTTTTTGCATGATCACTTCACGCTGTGGACCGGGAAGAAGCGGAAGCTGCCCAATTTTTTCCTGGTCTTTACCTGTAAGTGTTGCTGCAGTGCCGAGTAAAAGCGCACAGGCGGCACCGCTGGTCACCATCGCTGCTTCGCACTTCAGCAGTTGTGCAATGGCCGCTCCCACTTTATCCTGTACCTCGTACATGTTCGCAAAATCATGCGCCGTTGAATTGATTGCTTCCAAAACTTCCGGCAACATCAATGATCCTGACAAAAAAGTCATTGTCACGTTTGCATTGATCACCGGCGTTACACCAAGCTCTTTGAAAAAATTTCTCTTCGTGGGTGACGGTGCAGGTGTTGCAAAACCACGTATAAACGGAACACCACTCATCAGCGGTAATAATGAAATGCGTTTGAGTATCTCTCTTCTTTTCATAATCGAATTTTATTCATTAATAGTTAAATGAAGCCGTTAAGTCATTTATATCCTGAAATTGTATAAACCCAAATTGTAATTCAGTTCGCCCGAATCCTCTGACGTCTTTTGGTTAAAGCAGTCGCAATTGAATCTTGCTGAACATGCAATAGCCAAAATATTTCAAGGTAACGCAAATGCCATAATAAAACCAGCCGGTGATTCTTTATTTCCGCCAACGGAAACCGCAATATATTGTTTTCCCTCTTTGATATAGGTGCAGGGCGTGGCAGATGCTGGTCCCGGCAGAGTTATTTCCCATAACAGTTTACCGGTTGTTTTATCAAATGCCTGGAACTTATGATCACGTGTTCCACCCAAAAATACAAGACCACCGGCGGTAACGATCGGGCCGGGCGAACCGGTTGCACCGGTAACCGGTCCGTTTTTGTCCTGCAGTTCTTCTATATTTCCTGCAGGTATGGTCCATTCATATTCGCCTGTGTTCAGGTTAATCGCATTCAATGTGCCCCATGGCGGCTTGATTGCGGGATGACCATCCGAACCTCTAACTTCTTCGTAGGCTCTCAGGTTTAAATAACGTAATGTTGTGTCCTTATTTTCAGAATCGTTCTTTTTACCGGAAACAGACGAAATATTCCTTTGTATTTCTGCCACACCTTCCTGCTCTTGTTCCAATCGCCTGTTTCGTTTTTCAAACAGATAATCGATGATAGCACTATCCTGCCCGTTTAGCAAAGCACCGAACGCGGGCATCTTGCCGCTGCCTTCCTTTATTTTGCTCAGCGCCTGCACTTCGTTCATCCGTTTATTCAAATTAATTAATGACGGGTATTGCGGTTCATCTCCTTTTCTGTCTGCTTTGTGGCAGGATATGCAATAGGTTGTATAAATTGTTTTTCCTTGTTCATAACCGTTAGTTTTTACAGGCTTAGATGAGAGATCGATTTTTTGCAGTATATCAAGCTCCGGCGATTCATTTGATTTTACATAAAGAACACCTGTTTGCGGATCAAATGCTGCGCCGCCCCATTCGGCCCCGCCGATCGTGCCGGGTAACACAAGCGTACCTCTTACCGAAGGCGGGGTAAATAATCCTTCGTATCGGACACTATCAAACAATTTAACTAATGAATCATGCGCTGCCGGTGAGAAGTTGGCAAGATCATCTTTGGTGATGAACTGCCTGGCATATGGTTTCGGTTTTAAGGGAAACGGTTGTGTGGGCCATGTTTTTTCACCGGGTACATCTGAAACAGGTACTTTTCTTTCTTCTATCGGAAACAATGGAGCGCCTGTCTCACGGTCAAGCACATACAGGAAACCGGTTTTCGATGTTTGAGCAACCGCATCAACCTTTTTCCCGTTTCGTTCAATTGTCACCAGGTTGGGCGGTGCTGATAAATCATAATCCCATAAATCATGATGCACTGTTTGAAAATACCATTTCAGTTTTCCGGTTTGTGCTTCAAGGGCGACAACACAATTGCCGAATAGATTCATGCCTTCCCGATCGGCACCATAAAAATCATAGGTCGGCGATCCGGTTGCTAAAAAGACCAATCCGCGTTTTTCATCAACACTCAATCCGCCCCAATCGTTACAACCACCCGCATATTTCCATGCATCTTTTGGCCATGTATCATAACCTGTTTCCCCCGGTAATGGTACCGTATGAAATGTCCATTCCAGTTTCCCGTTTCGTACACTATATGCCCGCACATAACCTGGTTCTGCATTGTATAATTCGGAAACTTCGTTGCCGATAATCAGCAGATCCTTATATATAATACCCGGTGAAGTAGGTTTTATTGAAATCAAAGACGGATCGCCTCTCATCCCAATATTCATACTCACCCGGCCATTCGTTCCAAAACCAGGAATAGGTTTTCCTGTTGTTGCATTTAATGCAAAGAGAATATCGCCGCCTGTAAACAAAATCCGCTTATCATTTCCATCTTCCCAATACGTGACCCCGCGAAATGATCCGCCGCCGGGACCGCCGTCAAATGGATCGAATGACCAGATCATTTTCCCGTTAGCAGCATCAATCGCATATATCCTGTGCCTGGCCGACGATGCATACATTATTCCATCGATAATTATAGGATTGCATTGACTTCGGCCGGGTCTTGCTTCTTTTTCATTATCGGCAGCATAAAATGTCCAGGCTAATTTTAATCGCGTGACATTGTCTTTATTGATTTGCTTTATTGCGGAATAGCTGCTGCTTGCGGCATCTGCCTTGTACATGCTCCAGCTGCGGTCGCTATTATTGCAGCTCACAAATAATAAGAGAATAAGTACACACAACAAACCGGCGGAATACTTTTCAGATTTAACGGCTATGTATACCTGTAATGCGTGCATATGATTTGACCTACACAATATACGCCGGATAAAGATAATTCTGCCCGGACAGGATTTTAAATATAACTCAGCCACCAATGCGTATGCGTGCTCTTATACCGGTTATATTTTTTACATAACGGGTACAACACCACGACAACAATTATCCATATCGTGTATACGCCCCACAGCGGTACTCCAAAGCTTGGCGGACGGAAAAGAAATGGATTACCGGGTGTAATGATATCGTTGGAGGTATACCCGCTGGCGTAGAAAACAATCACCGCAATAAGATGAATGATATAAAAATGGATGATATAATAGAACATCGGCACCCGGCCGTATATATTCATGACGGCCGTGAAACGATTGCTCCATTTCTCCAGTAAAGCAAGCACGATGAGTGCAGGGCCAAGCGTCACGCAGATAAATTGCAATGACGGCGGATATTTGTTGACGTTGAAAAAAGATAAAAATGTAAATACCGGCCCGCGCGGTTGCGGTCCCCACGGCAGCGGGTCGCCGTAAGAGTTTGCAACACGCAGTATCAAAAAAAGCACGGTCAGTGAAATGCCGGTAAACAGTAAGATTTTTCTGCGGCGCAGGTAGCTTACCTGGGGATCATATATTTTGCCAAAACAATAGCCAAGCATCATGATAGCTGTCCATGGAAGAAATGCATAAACCAGAAAAACAAGACGATTATTGCTCAGCGGAAATTGTTTGAACGCACCGAAATAAAGGAAATCCGATATAACGCCGTCTTTAAGATCCTTATTGATAAAAGGATAGTCCAGCAGGTTATGTCCAAACACGATGGCGAGACCAATGACCAATATCATTGTATAAGGAAGCCAGATCAGTAGACCCAGGAGGATCATACTGATGCCGATCGCCCATATGACCTGTAAAATAAATACGTGGTAAAGAGGATCGAATGTCCATCCTAATCCGATTATAAACAGTTCCACGAATACCAGCCAGAAACCGCGTTTTATAAGGAACAAGCTGAGTTCTTTCTTTGTTTTTCTTCGCGACATCATCCAGATGGAGACTCCTGAAAGAAAGAGAAATGTCGGAGCACAGAAATGGGTGATCCACCGCGTAAAGAAAAGAGCCGGGTTCGTTGTAGCCATATTGGTTGGATCGGTAGCGGCCGTTGATGGATCCTGTACATTGGCTTTGTAAAAAAAATCGCGGACATGATCAAGCGCCATGATCACCATTACGATACCGCGTAAAACATCAATTGATTGAATCCGGTTTTTTGGAGTGGTAAGATTTGTCATAGCAGTTCATAAAAACTAAAGTTAGATTTTAGTTCATTGTTACGCAAAAAAATGAAAAATCACAACAGTATTTAAAAAAACGCATACAGGGTGTAATAATTAAGGCGGGGTACCGACATATGGTATATCCGTAATTACAAATTCAATGCTCGAATTAAAAAAAGTAAAAAAAGCGTATCATTCAAAACCTGTACTGCAGATTGATTCTTTTACGCTGGAGAAAGGAATCTACCATTTAATAGGAGCTAACGGCACCGGGAAAACGACGTTGCTGAAAATGATTGCAGGCCTGCTGCCATTTGAGGGTGATATTATGTTCGGGGCGATAAGCCAGAGAACGAGCCCGATTCATTACCGGCGGCAGGTTAGCTGGGCAGAGGCTGAACCCTTATATCCTTCATTTGTCACCGGCCGCGATTTACTTGAGTTGTATCGCCACATTCGGGAGGTCAAAAAAAATGAAGCGGAAAGTTTGCTGCAATCCTTTACCATGACAGGTTATATTGATGAACCTACAGGAGCTTACTCGGCCGGGATGACGAAAAAACTTTCCTTACTGTTGGCTTTTACCGGCCTGCCGTCAATTTGTTTGCTGGATGAGCCTTTTATCACATTGGATGATGGCAGTGCGGAATTCATTAGTGATTTGATCATTGAAGAACACGAACGGACAGGTACAACGTTTATCATCAGCTCGCACCAGGAAACGGATCTTGCCGTATTTAACCGTTGCGAAAAACTCTTTATTGTCAATCAACACGTGTCGTTTGAATCCAATTGAAAAAATATTGTTCAAATCATTCGTAAAGACATTTTACAAAGAGAATGCATGGCTTTTGATTTTTTTATTTACAATGATGTTTTTTATTGTAAATAAAAATGATGGCGCAGAAACATGGGAATATCATTATTCCCTGGTTATCGGCACACTGAAAAGCAATATCATGCTGGTTATCGTATTTCTCTTTTGGTTCTTATATGCCAGGAAATGTTATTCGCATATTTCTTTCCTGTTGAATAAACCTGAGTACAACAGCCTGCGGATAATCGGCACTTTACCCCGGTTAAAGCAACTGGTTTTATTTTTTGTGGTTGCAGTATGGCTGTTATTACCGGTCCTGCTATATGCGTTGCTTATCGTTTATATTGGGTTTTCGAACCAATATTATATACAGACATTGCTGGTCATTGTATTTCTGTTCATTCTCTTACTTGGGGCATCAATTGGTCACGTTCGGGTGCTCAATAACAGCGGAGTAAAAGCGATTGGTGGCAAACGATTCAAACGAACAATTCCGGTCTCAAATTTTACCCTCATAATAATTCAATACATTTTTCGTCACCACAAGTTAACCTGGCTGGGCATTAATTTATTTACCTCCGTTATATTATATGTCATCGTACGGAACAATACCTTATCAGAAAGAGACATTAAAACCATATTCCTGTTTTATAGCTTTGGAGTCATGTGCAATGCAATACTGATTAACCATGCACGGAAATTTGAGGATATGTACTTGTCTTTTTACCGAACCCTGCCGGTACACACCGCAAAAAGATTCCTGGGATATGTTTTCTTCATGTTAATCTTATTAATCCCTGAATTTATTACCTGCTACATACTTTCACCCGGGCATTTTCAGTTTCGTGATGCGACAAATTTTTCGCTATCGGGTTTTGGTTTATTGTTGTTACTGAATAGTGTGAGTTTTATGCGGTCGTTTGACGCTAAAGAATTTTTAAAAATAACGATGGTGATTTTTTGTCTTCAATATATCATTATCATGGCGTGCGGCTTCGTCGTATTGTACAGCTTGCTTCTTACTTCAGCAGCATGTCTTTTTTGGGTTAACTATCAGAAGTATGAACCCAACATAGATTTTTAAGGCTGATTTTTGATAATCAACTTATCAACGACACGCTTGTACTTCCTGTCCTCCAATATGTATTCTGATTGTTTACCCCGCCACGAGCCTCATTGTACCAGCTTATAATAACCACATGAGAAAAAATTATAAGAGGCTCGTTGGCAAGGCGGTTGAAAGGCCGGCCCCCTTTTTGCCGGAATTTCAATTAGGTTCACATTGGTTCTCCATATAGTTCGGTTATTCCCAATTTCATCGTATTTGCTGCTTTGCCTCAATGTTGTGAATCCGTTTATTGAAAACAACAATAACCGATATAATCAATAGCATTGCAGTCAATATGACAACTATAATCAGAGCGTTATTTTTTTTCAGTATGTTAACCACGCAAAAACTTATAGATGTAATTTACCGGGAAAGTAAGGGCATTTACAAGTTTTGGGGCCGACAAAAGGCTGACAATGAACCGGACAAAAACCTGACATCGCTGAAAGCCGGTTCTGTCCTGGTTTCTGAGCATTCAATAAGGATCAGAGATTTGCTACCAACTCATCAAGATTTGTCTCTGTACCCACCTGGAAGCGCACACGAAGACGCTGACGGGACTTATGAACACTGTCAACGGAGATGCCAAGCATGGATGCAATTTGCCTGGTGGTAAGACGAAGGCGCGTCAGAGCCGCCATTCGTTGCTCGGCTATTGTAACATCAGGGAATTTCTCTTTCAACTTTATAAAAAATCCCGGATAAATTTTTTCAAAAAGCCCTTTGAATTTGATCCAGTCTTCTTCCGTCAATATTGTTTGATCGCTCAGTGCGGTAATAATCGCGTGTTGTTCTGAAGAGGCGTCCTTTCCTTTTATCTGGAATTCCAGTTTTTCAATCAGGTTGGTTTTTTCCACGATATTTTCTGTAAACATTTTCAAGTGTTCTCTTGCCGAATTGATTTCCTGCTGCATCAGTAATTTTTCCTGCTCCACCATTTCCATCGTCATTCTTGTCTTTAACATTCTCCTGTTCACAATCAACAAGGCAAACAGTGAGAGGATTACAACGCCTGCAATAATTATATTTCGTAAAAGTATCTCCGATCGTTTGGCCTTGTTCAGGTTTTGAATGTTGTACCGGCTGGCCTCATCATTTAATTTTGCTTTGGAAATGGCGAGACTGCTGGTGACAACTTCCCTTTCGAGTGAGTCATTAAGTGCAGTGTAGCGTTCGCTGTAATAAAAGGCGCTGTCATAGATACCCATTGCCCGAAAGATCTTTGTGAGCGTATAATAGGTGTCGCGCAGGTACGGCCCGCTTGGCCACAGGCTTAAAAGGCGGGTGGATTCTCTTGCCTCAGCTAAAGCAACTGTCTTGTTTCCCCTGGCCAGGTTTGTCCTTGCCGCCCATTCCGACGCATTGGCTGCATTGTCGTAGATGCCTTTGGTCTTGCTGATCTGATAATCGGTTTTAAGCAGGGTATAGGCCGAATCAAATTTTTTTTGTTCGTACATGATCCTGCCGATATTACCTAAAACCATTCCTGTCCATAAAGTATCATTATTTTCTTTTCCGAGTTTCAGTGCGTCGTTGAAGTAAGCATTGGCAGAATCGTGTTGATTTTTTTTAGAAAATGTAATACCTATTGTATTTAAAGCCCTGATCTTGAATTTGTAGTTATCCTTGTAAACGTTTTCGTAGTCGTTATTTTTCCATGCAGCCATTCCTTTTTTTGCATAGAGAATTGCTTCATCATATTCCCGTACCTGGTACAGCAAATCTGCAAGTTCAGTATACACAGGAGGTTCTACCGGGTATTTAACTTTTTCAAAAAGGTCCACCCCGTTTTTTGAATACATCACTGCATAAGCTGTTTCTCCAAAGCTGCGCATCAGTTTTGCAGAATAGAAACTTACCCACCCGATCGTTCTATCATCCTCCGTATGATAGGCAGCATCAATGGCATCGGCATAGAGTTTCATCATTTGTTCCTTAATGGGTTGTAATTCTTTTGAGTTGCGGTCCCTGTACTTATCATAATTACCAAATTTGGCAAAGAGGTAACCTGCCTTGACCATGCAGAAATGCGCACGAAAAAAATATCCGTTCGCATTGCCTGATGCTTCCACTGAATCTAAAAAACGAAGTGCATGCAGCGTATCGGCTTCCATCAATTGACTGCTCAGGCTTCCCATACTGTTCACTTCGGTCAGTCCCTGTCTGCTTAATTCGGTTGCCCAGTTATCAGCTTCCAGGCCCAGTTTTCGTTGTGCAGAGACATTCAGGTACGCCGGCAGCAATCCAATGAAAATAATAAGGCGAAAGATTTTTGTTCGGGTGGCAACCATACAAAGGACAAATTAAAGAAAAGCCGATTTTCAGTCAAATTACTTTCCAAAGACCCCGTGAAAGTCGCTCTCGGGATTTATATATGCTGTTTTCGGGAATTCCAAAAATGGAAACAACTTGTTTTGCAGTAAGGCAACGACCAGTCAATGCCGCCATTCCAGCGCACCCACTTAATACCCCGGAATTTTCCTTTGAAATTTACAAAAAAGCGGAACGTGTTCCCGTAGACTTCTGCCAGTGTGGTTTGACGGCTGCGCCCGTTCATTATACCTTGCTGTCTGACGTTGCTTCTCTGCGTTTATCTCCGATTCCGGTTCTTCAAGAAATTTGTCCGGATGTTCTGAACAGCTGATACTTCACGCATCACTCCCTATATTGAAAGTAATTTGCTTCAAACTGTACATTTACGATTGCATATATATAAATTGTATTTTATGTTTGAGAAATATTTACAATATAATATGAAGAACGATACACTAAATATCCGGAAGCCGACCCTAAACGGAAGCTTATGTATCGTAATTCGACCTTATTTGCATTCATTGCCATCATGGCTTCGTGCTTCTTAAGCACGGCCTCAGCCACCGTATACACCGATAACGGAACTTCTGCAACATATAATCTCAATAGCGGCGACAGCCTGAGTATTGCATCGGGCACATTTACCGGTACGATCAGTGGTTTTGCAACCGGAGCGAAGATCGCCGTTCAAAGCGGTGCAGTCTTTCAACCTTCCAGTTTTCCATTTCCAAACATACACGGCACACTGTATGTATATGGAACATTCAAAATGACATCACAATTACGCTCCAATACAAGTTTTACCGTCAAAAATTATGGAGTCATCTGGGTTACCTCAACAACATTAATGAGCGGCTCATCGCAGTTGTGGACAAACTATTACGGCGGGCTGATTAAATTTGACGGCGATGTATCTATGACGAATGACAACAGCATCTACAACCAGGGTACTGTTACATTCGGTGCTAACCTGACCATGACCGGTACTACTTCTATAACAAACAGAAATGTAATTACGGTCGCCGGTAACTACCTGAACAGTGGCGGCACATTCACGAACCTTGGAAAGTTTCAAACAACCGGTTCAATCACGTTTAATAACGGGTTGGCCATCATTAATAATTATTGCCGCATGATTGCAGAAGGAGGAATAAATAATACAACAGGGTATGTAAATAATTATGGGTTTATGTGGGCAAAAGCATCTGCAGGTCACGGTGATCTGGTAAACAGCGGCACGATCACAAATGGTCCGAACGGTATAATAAAAAGCGTAACGCTCAATAATACCGGTACTATAAGTGGTGCCGGCTATTTATATTTTACCGGCAATACCGTCACAACAAATATGGGTACAACGGGAGTAACAGGAAACACAACCGATACTATAAAATTTTATGATGTCAGCCGCACAAGCCCGTCAACATTGTACGACGATCAAAGGGGGATTCTAAACCCCAATGTCGTATACCGTGTTTTTTCCGCTCCTGATTCTACCGGTATTTCCAATATTAATACCTGCGCAGTGGAATACGTGGCACAAATACCTTTGCCTCTAAAATGGAATTATTTTTTTGTTTCTCTTTCTGATAATATCCCGTCGTTAACCTGGTCTGCGCAATACGATGCAGGTACAATGCTTGAAGTGGAAAGAAGTATTGATGGCAGTAATTTTATAATGATTAAAAGCTTCGCTGCAGAAAAAGAAAAATCAGAATACCAATTTGATGATGAATCGCTGGACATAAAAACAAACTTTATTTATTATCGCATAAAAGCTATTGAACCGGCGGGATCGCAAAAATTTTCGGAAACAAGAGTGGTTAAATTCATCAGTCAACCGGTGGCAGCACTTGCCGTTACACCGAATCCGTTTATCAACAGCTTTACTATTTATTATCGGAGCGAAGCGAAAGGGACACTTTGCATACGCGTATTTGATGTAGCCGGCCGCGAAAAAATGCACAATAATTCTAAAGTCGGCGTTGGATTAAATAATATCGCAATTACCAAAATAGCTGGCCTGGCTGCCGGCATTTACCTGGTGCAGGTGAGCCGGGATAATAAAATTATTGCGGCACAGAAGATCATAAAACAATAATTGCATCATCATTACAGGCTTTATCTGCCGGTTTTGAAGGGCAAATCCACACAACTGTGTTTTATCTACATATTATTTAACGTACGTATATACGTTAGTTTAACAAGAATATGCTTTATTATACCTCGGTAAGTGTTTATTCTTATCATTGGCACTGTCCTTGCGGAAACATAAAATAATTTTTCACCCGGGCTCATGTCGCAAAATCTGTTTTGATGTTTCAAAAAATATCAGATGAGGAAAGTTTTACCGGAATCCAAAAAGGCGACTGGATAGTTAAATATCCATTAACAGGCCATGTAGCTGACGAAATCGATTTATCGGATGAGCGATTTTTTATGCTATACGAAGTTTATGAAATTGATCACGGTTCGGGAATTATTCATCTGAAAAACCTGGATTTACCGGTTCCGGACCAAAATAAGCAAAGCAGCAATGGAACAGGACACGGGAGCTTTTCACTTGTAGAAAAACATAAAAACGATTTGATAGAAGATTGCGTTTGGTGGCATAGATGACAGTTTCCGGCGACGGTTGCTGCGGGCAGAAAACATGCCACCCCGGTTGACTAGTAAGCCATCGCCTCCTTATTGTACCGGCTTCTGTACTCTAACGGCGACATACCGGTGATTTTTCTGAATACTTCGCGAAATGCTTTTACATCCGAATAGCCTACATCATACATAACTTCATTAATATTTTTGCGACTGGTTTCAAACGCTTTTTTTGCAGACTCGATTTTTACCCGTTGCGAATATTCAACCGGCGTATTCCCTGTGGCTTTGATAAACCTTCTGTCGAAGTTTCGCCTGCCTACTGCGAACCGGGTAGATAAATCCTCAACAGAAATTTTTTCGTCCAGGTGACCTTCGATATAGGCCTGGGCTTTTTTCACCATTTCATCGCCATGCGATTTCTGTCCTTTAAATATGATGAAAGGTGACTGGCTTTGCCGGTCCAGCTCAATCTGGAAAACTTTGGAGCAAAAAATTGCTGTTTGCCTGTCGAAATATTTTTCTACGAGGTAAATGATAAGATTAAGGAACGAATAAGCGCCTCCGCAGGTATAGATGCCATTTTCGTCTGTAATCAATTTATCAGTTTGCAGATCCACGTTTGGAAACATCGTTCTGAAATTATCGGCAACTGCCCAGTTGGTGGAGCAGGTTCTTCCATCCAGCAGGCCCGATGACGCAAGCAGAAATGTACCGGTACATATACTGGCCACTTCGGCCCCGTGTTTATATTGTTTCTCTATCCAGTCTATCAGCAACTGGTTTCCTTTCACCGCTTTTTGATAATTATGATTTAAAGAAGGAATGACAATAAGATTGGTTTTAGCAATTGCGGAAATATGCGTATGAGGTTTGACAGTAAATAACCCCTCATAAAATTCTACCTGCCTGGAAAGGCCGGCCAATTCAATTTTAAATAATTCTTTTCGTCCTGTTTCTTTCCAGTAATTATTGGCTCTTGTAAAAATTTTGTATGTGCCGACAATACTGCTGAGGTTATTTTCTCCATCCGGAACGATTATGGTAAGATGTTTCATTACTATTTATTTCCTGCAAAGATATAATTTCACCCTGTCCAAATCAACCCACTATAATGTCTATTTAGCACCCTATAAAAGTATCGTTTAGACAATAGCTTTGGGGGCGAAACAGAACATTTCTTTAAATTAAAAGATACAGGTATGACAACAAATGATTTTACAACTACCATATTGGTAGATCAAACACCTGGAGAAGTTTTTAATGCAGTAATCAATCCCCGTAGATGGTGGTCGGAAGAAATAGAAGGTGGTACGGATAAAGAAAACGATGTGTTTAATTATCATTACAAAGATGTACATCGCAGCAAAATAAAAGTGGAAGAAGTGGTTCCGAACGTAAAAGTAGTATGGCATGTGCTGGAAAATTATTTTGAATTTACCGCGGATAAACGTGAGTGGACAGGTACAAAAATCATTTTTGAAATATCGGGGCAGGCGGATAAAACACAACTGCGTTTTACGCACGAAGGCCTGGTTCCTGAGTTTGAATGTTACAATGTTTGCTTCGATGCATGGAGCAATTATATTAAAAACAGCCTTCGCAACCTAATTACTACCGGCAAAGGACAGCCTAACCCTAAAGAAGGAGGTTTCAATTCGGAATTGCTTAAAAAATGGGAATTGCAAAGTTGACGTTGAAGAAATGGAGATGATAATATTTAACAATCACTAAATAAATAATTATGGCCGGTAAAAATTTTACTACCACGCTGCTGGTTAGTCAGACTCCAACCGAAGCTTTTGATGCCATCAATAACGTACGCGGATGGTGGTCAGAAGGAGTGGAGGGAGGAACCCGCAAACTGAATGATGAGTTTATATATCGTCACAAAGACATGCATTTTTCCAAACAAAAACTAATTGAAGTAATCCCGGGTAAAAAAGTAGTGTGGCTCGTTACCGATAGCTATTTGTCATTTCTTAAAAAAGAGAAGAGCGAATGGAACGATACAAAAATAATCTTTGAGATTAATGAAAAAGACAATCAAACGGAAGTTGTTGTTACGCACCAGGGTTTGATTCCGGGAGTTGAATGCTTCGAAGCCTGTTCAAATGGATGGAATTATTATTTGCATGAAAGCTTATTGCCCCTTATCACTACCGGTAAAGGCAGACCTGATAAGAAGGAGGAACCGGTAAACCTGAAAGTGAAACAGTAAAGAAATAGATAATAATTTATCTTTTGAAATTTGCTAATTGCGTGGTTTACCGGCAGCTGCTAACGATTCGGCAGGTGCAATGGGTAACGGATACACGCATACGAAGTATAAACAGGCTTCCGGCCATATCTTTGCATCAGGTTTCACAATCAAATGCAGCATAAACCGCAAGCCAAAAAAGTAATCATCGTAGGGGCCAGCTCGGGAATCGGGATGGAACTGGCAAAGCTTTACGTAGCGTCTGGCTGCGTGGTTGGTATTACGGCAAGAAGAGAAGAATTACTGAAAAATTTTCAACGGCAATTTCCTGCGCAGGTTTTTATTGAAAGGTTTGATGTTACGGCACCGGATGTGACGCCACATCTTCGCCGGTTGATTGAAGCACTGGATGGGCTCGACATTTTAATTTATAGTGCGGGATTCGGAGAGGTCAGCGAAACACTCAGTTGGGAAATAGATTATAAAATGACGACAACAAACGTCAATGGGTTTATCAGCATTGCTAACTATGCGTTTAATTATTTTTTAAAACAGGGGAGTGGTCAGCTTGCGGCCATCTCTTCTATTGCTTCTATACGAGGGAATAGCCGGGCGCCGGCCTATAGTGCTGCCAAGGCATTTATGAGCCGTTACCTCGAAGGACTTTCAATAAAGGCGTGGAAAACTAAAATGCCCAATGGGGCAAAACCGGGTATTACTATTACCGATATTCAACCCGGTTTTGTAAATACCAAGCCTATAGATGCCCCGGGTGCATTCTGGATTGCACCGGTGGAAAAAGCGGCACAGCAGATATACAGGGCTATTGAAAAAAAGAAAAGACGTGTTTATATCACAAGAAGATGGGCATTCATCGCATGGCTGCTCAAAGTAGTGCCTTACTCTGTTTATAAACGATTTGGTTAAATTCTGTTTGAAGAACTAAAACGAAGATGGTAAAGATAAGCGTCAGGAAACAATAGCAGTGTGTCCATTACTGTTAGCCTTCATACTGATCCGTTGATCCGCATTATATCTGATTTATTGCGAAGCCGGAAATCCCGGCACATCTTTCAGTATCTTCCACACATTTTCCGCTACTATCTTATGACCACGGGCGGTGGGATGAATACCGTCGGGTTGATTTAAATCAGCTATGCCCCCAACGCCTTCGAGTAGAAAAGGCAGAAAGCGCAGTTTGTTTTTATCTGCCAATGTTTGAAAAACAGCGCGGAACTCATTGCTGTATGTTGCGCCCATGTTAGGCGGCACCAATATTCCGACCAAAACAAGTTCAGCTTGTGGATACCTCGCTTTCACTTTATCAATGATTGACTGCAGGTTTTTTTGTGTTTCCTTTACCGGAATACCACGAAGACCATCATTGCCTCCGAGTTCCAGGAAAAAAATATCCACCCGTTGATTTAATACCCAGTCAATACGATTTTTACCACCCGCTGAAGTTTCACCACTTAAACCGGCATTGATCACTTTATAAGGTAAATGCAGTGAATCAACTTTCAACTGTATCAACGCCGGAAACGCTTCTGACGGATCTACACCATACCCGGCGGTGAGACTATTGCCAAAGAATACGATGTTTTTCATTTTTACGCCGGAACTGTCGGTTTTTTCTTTTTTTGTTTCGGGTTCCGGGGCATTAGTCTTTGTTTTGTCGTTATTCCCGCAAGCGGATATCAATGCAAGCAGTAACAAAAGGACCGGACCATATCCACAAAAGAGAAAAATTTTACCCATCCTGTAATTTAACGCCTGCATCGCCTAAGTTTTTAAAATATAAATTAAATTACCCAGTTAATAGGATTTACTTCCAGTACACAATAAAATTATACCGAAGTGGATATTCTGAGCGTCCGTAATTTATGCAAGAACTATAAAAGTGCCGGGCAAAACCTCACAATTCTTGATGATATTAATTTTTCCGTGGAAGCAGGCTCCACAATTTCTATTGTTGGCCCCTCGGGAAGCGGGAAAACGACATTGCTCGGTTTATGTGCCGGGCTGGATCGTTCGAGCAGCGGAAGTGTGGAATTGAATTATGTAAAGCTCGATCAACTGAGTGAAGACGAGCGTGCACAGGTTCGTAATAAATATGTTGGGTTTATATTCCAGAATTTTCAATTGATGCTTACGCTTACGGCCCTTGAAAATGTGATGGTACCCCTGGAACTCCGCGGCGAAAAAAATATACGGGACAGGGCATTGACACTGCTGGATAAAGTAGGTCTTGCCGACCGGGTTCATCACTATCCGGCGCAACTTTCAGGCGGCGAGCAGCAACGTGTATCACTGGCACGTGCATTCGCAAATACACCCCGTATATTATTTGCAGATGAACCAACAGGCAACCTCGATACAGAAACCAGCGACAAAGTGATCAAACTGCTTTTCGACCTGAACAAAGAAGCAGGCACTACCCTGGTGATTGTAACACACAACCTTGAACTCGCTGCGAACACACAACGCATCATTCATTTAAAAGGTGGTCGCATTATCAACGATGAAAAACGAGCCTGACAATAAAACCCTGGTAAAATGCAGTTAGCAGATCATATGGACCGGGAGCGATTTATCTACAGTAAGAAATGGAGCATTGCATGGCTGTTTAAAATGGCGTGGCGCGATAGCCGGGTAAATCGTTTTCGCTTATTGCTCTTCATTTCTTCCATTACAATGGGTATTGCTGCTTTGGTGGCAACTTTCTCTTTAGGCGATAATGTGCTTTATGAAATAAACCGGCAGGCCAAAACACTTGTCGGTGCCGACCTTTCCATTGAAAACAGCAGACCGGTAAGTGCAGCGTTGAAACAGGTCTTTGATACAATGGGAGAAAAACGATCGGAAGAAAGAACGTTTGCTTCGATGATCTATTTCCCCAAAAACCAGGGAACAAGACTCGTGCAGGTGCGGGCCTTGCAGGGTGATTATCCATTTTATGGTAGCCTCGAAACCCAGCCGGCCAGCGCATCAATCAATTTTCGGAAAGACAGGCAGGCGCTTGTTGATAAAACATTGATGCTTCAGTTTGATGCAAAGCCGGGTGATTCTATTAAGATTGGTGAACTCAATTTCGCGATTGCAGGTGTATTGGAAAAAGCACCTGGTCGGACAAACCTGTCAACAACTGTGGCCCCTCCGGTATACATTCCTCTTCAATATCTGAAACAAACCGGGCTGATACAAAAAGGCAGCCGTTTCAGTTACAACTATTATTTCAAATACAAATCACAGGTAGATATTGATAATATCGTTTCAGGCATCCGGCCCAAACTGGAAAAAGAGGGAGCCGATTATGATACGGTAGAAGAACGCAAAAGAAATTCAGGACGTGCCTTTGAAGATTTCAATCGCTTTTTAACGCTTATCAGTTTTATTGCGTTGCTGCTGGGTTGTATCGGAGTAGCAGGTTCTGTTCATATTTATATCCGCGAAAAAATAAACTCCATTTCCATATTGCGTTGTTTGGGCGCAAACGGATCACAGGCTTTTTTGATCTGGTTGATACAGGTTTGTTGCATCGGGTTGATTGGCTCTATAACAGGAGCAGCATTTGGTATTGTTGTGCAACAATTATTACCACAGGTATTCAAAGATGTTTTGCCGATTGAATTGAGCACACCTGTATCATGGCCGTCGCTGGCAAAGGGTATTCTGACGGGAATGTGTATTACAGGTCTTTTTGCTTTGCTGCCATTGCTCCCGGTGAGAAGAATATCACCATTACTTGCTTTGCGGATTTCCATTGAGCAAAGCCGTTCCTCACGGGATCTGTTAAAATGGATTGTTTATACGCTTATACTTCTCTTCATCACATTATTTACCTGGTGGCAGATGCGAAATCTGCCGAAGGCAATTGTATTTACACTCAGTATTGCGTTTGCATTCGCGATCCTGGCGGCTACAGGAGGACTATTAAAGTGGATGCTGCGTCGTTTTTTCCCTGACCGCTGGAGTTTTTTATGGAGACAGGGTCTTGCCAATTTGCACCGCCCGAATAATCAAACATTGATCCTTATCTGCACCATCGGGCTCGGCGCCGTTTTTATCAGTACCCTGTACTTTGTGCAGGGCATTCTTATCAATCGCGTATCCATGACCGGTAGCGGCGCACAACCCAATATGGTACTCTTCGATATACAGACCGATCAAAAACAGCCTGTCGCCGACCTGGCAAGACAATTTCAATTGCCGATTGTGCAGCAGGTGCCTATCGTGACCATGCGTATCGAAGAGGTGAACGGAAAAAATGCAGAGGAGGTGAAAAAGGATACCACTTCGCGTGTGCCCCGCCGTTTGTTCGACAATGAGCTGAGGGTCACGTACCGGGACACACTTACCAGTACAGAAAAACTTACAAAAGGTGAGCTGGGAAAACATGTGCGCAACGAAAGCGACAGCATATACGTTTCCCTGGATCAGCGATACGCCGAATGGGTGCATTTGCAGATCGGAGATCATATTGTTTTTAATGTACAGGGAAAATTAATTCCGGCTATTGTCGGCAGTTTTCGCGAGGTGGATTGGCGACGCGTGCAGACCAATTTTCGTATCATATTTCCTACAGGCGTATTGGAAAAGGCGCCGCAGTTTCATGTACTCATCACCCGCGTACCTTCACCAGAAGTATCTGCTAAGTTTCAACAGGCTGTTGTACAGCGGTATCCAAACATTTCGGTTATTGATCTTGGATTGATATTAAGTGTGCTGGAAGATTTATTGGATAAGATTGGTTTTGTTATCCGGTTTATGGCAGGGTTCAGCATTATAACGGGCATGATCGTACTGATTTCGTCGGTACTGATCAGTAAATATCAACGTATACAAGAGTCTGTTTTGCTTCGCACACTGGGCGCAAGCCGGAAACAAATCCTCGTCATCACGGGTATTGAATATTTTTTGGTCGGGGGTCTCGCCGCTTCTGCCGGTATTCTGCTTGCGATGGCTGCCAGTTGGGGTTTGGCAAAATATGTATTTGATGCGCCCTTCCATGTACAGGTATGGCCGCTGGTTTTTATATTTCTCGCTATTTCATTAACTACAGTTATTATCGGTTTATTCAACAGCAGGGATGTTTTGCAAAAAACACCACTGGAAGTTTTGAGACAGGAAGTTTGATAAAGATTAACCGATCAATATATAATTCCTGTAATTACCATTTTTTCTTTTGCTGTCCGGGAGCATATGGTTTGGCCGATTGTGAACCGGTTACTTTTTTTGCCTGCCCGGGAGGAAGATTATTGGCCGGAGTATTTTTTACCACCACAACCCTGTGCATACAACTGGTATAAACAAATAAGGATGCCAGGCATATGGCTAGAAGTTTCGTTTTCATAGTATTGAATTTTGGTTAAGACGTCAGATTAAGGCAAGTTTAATACCATTTTACTTTATTTGCAAGAGACAGCGCAGTATAAACAGCTTTCAATAGTAAATATTACATATAGTATAGAAAAAATCCAATGACACTGCTATGAAACTACTATCTTTTTTCTTTTCATGCTTTTTTTAACAGTTTCCCTGTGCATGGCGCCCCATTCACCCAGCGATTTTAATACGCTGCCAAGCGTACCGGCATATTCAGTTAATTCGTATTCGACCACTACCGGCGGACCTGAAAACACCTGGCGCCGAACAAATCCGTTCAACTCTAAATCCTTTAATTCTGTGGAAAGAACTTTTGCAGAAATACCTTCCACTAACCGTTGCAATTCATTAAAGCGCTTGTCACCGGAATTAAGCGCAATAATAATTTGTAGTTTCCACTTGCCGCCTATAACATAAAGAGCGTCGCCGATAGACTTCAGGCTTGCCTTGCACTGCTCTTGTGATTTGATCTGGCCGTTATCAAACAGTCTTGCCATAACGAAATAATTTTAACACTTACTTTTTGGTAACTGCTTACCTTTTGTATAGTGCTTACTTTTTGAAAGTGAAGGTAAGTAATTTTGTGCTATCGGATTCAATTCTCAATATAAAAAAATAATTATGGCAACAACAAAATGGACACTCGATCCCACGCACAGCGAATTAGGATTTAAAATCAGGCACCTGATGATTACGAATATTTCAGGGTCTTTCAAAAATTTCCAGGCAAAAGCAGAAACTGAAGGAAATGATTTTGGCAATGCACAAATCAGTTTAACGGCAGACATGACCTCTATAACTACCAACCAGGAACAGCGGGATGCGCATTTACGTACCACCGATTTCTTTGAAGTAGACAAGTACCCTCAACTTTTATTCAAATCAACACGGGTAGATAAAACAGGCGACGATTCATTCACTTTGTACGGAGATTTAACATTAAAAGGAATAACAAAACCGGTGAAGCTGAACGTTGAATTCAGTGGCATCGCCAAAGATCCATGGGGTAACGAAAAAGCAGGCTTTTCTGTAAGTGGCAAAATCAACCGGAATGATTGGGGTATTAATTTTAATAGCGTATTGGAAACAGGCGGTGTGGCGCTTAGTGATGAAGTAAGGGTTGTGGCAGAAGTGCAATTTGTGAAACAAGCTGTAGCGGTACCTGCTTGAGGTAGTTTAAGGTTTAAAGTTTAAGGTTTAAAGTTTAGGTTGGAAGTTTAAGGTTGATTCTTTCGTGATAGAAGTGTGTTTCTGATCTTTGTGAAATTGTCTATAAAAATATTCAACCTTTCAGCGGTTAAAATTTAAGTTATGGCGAATAAAAGAAAATTAGTAAGAGTGGAAACGCCGCCGGAACATCCCGGCTTTTTAGGAGCAGGACATATAGCGCGACCGGTGGTGCACGGTGATTTCCAGGCAACAGATCCTTTCATTGCTTTAATGGATGATGTACTGGATAAAAAAGATACCGTTCCGGTTGGTGGGCCACATCCGCATGCAGGCTTTGAAACAGTATCATTATTGCTGGAAGGTGAAATAGGTGACGAGGCTCATGCTATGAAGAGCGGCGACTTCCAGATAATGACAGCCGGCAGCGGCATTGTGCACACCGAACGAATTGACAAAGCAACAAAGATGCGCCTGTTGCAGATGTGGCTCAACCTTCCTAAGAAAAACAGGTGGGCGACACCGAGAGTTCAGGATTTACCTTTGGCACATGTACCTGTGCTCAACGAAAATGGTGTACAAATAAAGTTGTACAGCGGTTCATTTGCCGGCTTAACCTCATCCGTTCAAAACTATGTTCCGTTGATCATTGCTGATATAAGAATTAATACAGGCGTAACAACAGTGCAACAACTTCCAGCTGATTTCAATGCGTTCATGTATGTATTGGAAGGCAAAGTAAAGGTCGGAGACGATGAAAAGCAATTGAATGAAGGGCAGGTGGGATGGCTAAGCCTTACGGATAGTGAAGCAGTCAGTGAATTGAAATTATCGGCAGATGAAAAAGCTGTGCGGTTTGTATTGTACGCTGCCCGGCCATTGGGTGAGGCTATTGTTTCTCATGGACCCTTCATCGCCGATAGCGAGGATGATATAAAACATTTGTACCAGGATTACAGGCTTGGAAAGATGAAACATATTTCAACGGTGCCCGAAAAGCAAAGGATATTATTGTAAAGGACTGTATTTAAATAGAGTTTCAATCACATGAGATGAAATAGGCTTCCGTCATTGCGGAAGCTTTTATTTTAACCACGTAACGCACACAATGGTTTCAATTCGAAAAAAAGTCTTTCCGGGAAGTTTTGCAAATAACGTAGTCGGTTACAAACTGAAAGCTGTTCAATTTTTGCCCCGCTGTATTTAATGGAGTAACTTTAGTTTCAGCATGCATTAGCGCTTTCAATTGTAACTATGACCTACAAGAGTTTTTTACCAGGCTTTCCGTTACACGAGTTTGTAAGAAACTATACGATCATACATTTTCAATTTGTGCCAAACGCGCCGGTTCCCGCCAAGCAGCGATCACCAAAGCCTGAACAGAAAATCGTTTTTTATATTAAAGGTTCACCAAACATTTATAACCCCGCTACCGGCAGCACGCAAACGCCGCCACCGGTATCTATATTCAGCCATCAAAGTGATAAAAAGGTTTTTAAACTCTCTGCTGAATTTTCGGCATTTATCATTTTTTTTCAACCGGGTGTGTTACACAGGTTGATCAGGCTGCCGATGATGGAGCTGCTGCATGAATATTGCGACGCTGAAATATTTTTCGGTACAGAGGTAAGAAATGTGAGCGAACAGCTGGCAACAGCTGCCAATCATTTTTCCATGATCTCTATTGTTGAACAGTTTTTGTTTTCGAGATGCAGGGAGCTGTCAACGAAAAATTCAATTGATACAATTGCGCTTCACCTGCTTACGGATCCTGCTTCTTTTTCATTGGATACAATTGCGCAGCAGGCTTGTTTAAGTACAAAACAATTTTACAGGAAGTTTACCGAAAGAATAGGCCTCAGCCCCAAGCTTTTTAGCCGGCTATCCCGTTTCAATCATGCTTACCGGTATAAGATCGCTTACCCGCATGTGTCATGGTCTGCCATAGCGGAACAATTTTGCTATACCGATTACCATCACATGGAAAAAGAGTTCAAGGAATTTACAACACTTACGCCGCAGGAGTGGACGAAAACTCATCTGGCCGCGCCTGAAAGAATGTTTAACCTTCGGTAAAAATGTCCTTTTTTTACCCAACCTTTTTATTGGATCAAAAGATATTTGCTCTTAACTAAAACCAGTTTGTATGAAACATCTGTTTACTTGTTTAATTTTCTCGGTCTGTTTATTAAAAACAGTTTTTGCCCAGGATACAAGAGAGGCTGAAATAAAACGCATGGAAAATCTCGAACGGGAAGCTGTTTTAAAAAGTGATTCTGTTGCGTTGTTTGATAAGATATGGTCGCCAAACATGATCGTAAACACACCTGCCAATGTGGTTGGAACTGTGGAAGGAACAAAAGCGCATTTTAGATCCGGCGATCTGAACTATTTAAAGTTTGAAAGAAGTATTGAAAAAATAACATTCAATGATTGCGTTGCAGTTGTTATGGGTGGTGAAGTAATTAATCCGCAGGGGCACCAGGTGAATGCTGGCAAAACCGTAAGCAGGCGATTTACTCATGTCTGGCTTTATAAGAATGGACATTGGTCTCTTATTGCAAGGCAAGCGACTATTGTCAAAGTGGAGTGACGCTTGATTTAAATAGATCTGTTTATTTTAAAAGGATGAGCACAATGTGCAAATAAAGAACTCTGTGTTTGCAAGATTCGTCGGTGAGTACGACATTGCCGCAGACCTCAATTATTTTACCTTCTGAAAGAAATTGATGCATTATCTGCAACTTTGTGTAAACAGTACTAATGTGAAAATGATATGTCCCTAACAATCGTAGCAGAGCTCCAATCCAGCATCTTAAAAATTCAGGAAAATAAAGCGCTATATGAAGAAGCCAATTTTAATTTACGGGCTGATGCGCTGGATTTTATAGACTTTCATATTATTGACAGAATCGGGATTTTCGATAAAAACGAAGATGTAAAAGAAGAATTTGATTTTCTAAAAATACTTGCGCGAAATTTAACAGCGGAGCTGGAAATAATCGACAGGAATTTGTTTCGAAAGCTTCGGGAACAAATAGGAGCGGCAAATGACAAAAGCGTCGTTTTGAGAGATATTATTTGTAAATATTGTGAAACTGACATTACTGCGATAAATGAATCCGGTAAAACAGGCTATGATAACCTTGATATTTTTATAAACGGGATTTTATCGGAACAAAAAATTCCTGAACCAACAAAAAACAGCGAACCGGAAATGATATTTTATCAAAAAACGCCGGCGCGGATAATATTTGAAATGTTGGCGAAAGCGCAAATAAAAGAAGATGATGTTTTTTTTGATTTGGGTTCTGGATTGGGTCAGGTAGTCATACTTACGAATTTAATTAGCGGCGTTTCAGCAAAGGGAATTGAATACGAGACGGTTTATTGCGATTACGCAAGGCAATCGGCGGTGCAACTGAACCTTTCAAATATTAGCTTTATAAACAAAGATGCCAGGAACATGGATTATTCAGAAGGATCGATATTCTTCTTATACACGCCTTTTAAAGGAAAAATTTTGGATGAGGTGATGGGTCTGCTGCGCAAAGCAGCACAAAAGAAGCCGATTAGAATCTTTACCTATGGTCCCTGTTCTGCAAGCATTGCTCAACTAAACTGGCTGACTTGTGTAAGTGGCAACCTGGGTGACGCAAGTAGACTATATGAATTCAAAAGCGTAATGCACGAAGGCGTACAGTAATTGGATTTGATAAAGGAGTCATTTACCTGGTTTAAATATGCCAATAAGTTTGCCCTGCCAATGCATGCTTGCCATGCGCTAAAAGGATTAAAAAACCACGCCAGTGGGGTGATTTGCTCCGGGTCGCAGAGTAAACCTGCTATTTCATTTATCATTCTCCTCCTTTGAGGATGAGGCAACACTATTGCCCTGCACTTCAGTGCAGGGATACATGATGATATCGGGAAGGGCTTTCGCCAAACAATCATACAATGCAGCAAAAGCCGGAAATGAAATCATTTTTATTTTTTATTCCTCACCCTGAAGGGTGAGGCAACTAAAGGATGAGGCAACTTAAGAGCGAGGCAACATTTCGGGGCAGTTTGACCCTGCTGGATTGAACTTTCACTAATAAGTCGGATATTCATGAACAGGATAGAAAACAAAATACTTTTTACTTATCCTGCTGATGACGATAAAGTATCGCCCCATACTTAACCATTCTGCATGAGACAACGAAACCGTTTTATTTCTTTACGGATATTTTCTTATTTACAATATGTTCTTTTGTTTTCCTGTTTGATACATGCACCTTTTGTTTTTTTGCAGGCCCAGGAACTAAAGTTTAAACGTGTACCCAATACTGGTTTTGCCGAAGACTACACGCTGGCTGTGGCGCAGGATAAATATGGGTTTATATGGGTAACACAGCAACTGGGCGGACTGCAGCGATACGATGGGCAGGAAATGAAATCGTTTCCACACGAACCTAATAATGTCAATTCCCCGGCAAGCAACTATATTGAATCGTTTATCATTGATAAGGATAATATTTTCTGGCTCGGCACGCTTGATGCCGGGCTGGACAGGTACGACCCTGCTACAAATACGTTTACACATTACCGGCATATAGAAAACAATGCATCATCAATTGGAAGCAATCATATAAACAGCCTGTTGACCGATAACGCCGGTAATTTATGGATAGGCACCGACGGCGGACTTGATATGCTGGACTCAAAAACAGGAAAGTTTACACATTACGTGCACAACCCGCAGGACAAAGAAAGCCTCAGTAATAATCAAGTGAAAATAGTTTATGAGGACCGTGCCGGTGTGATTTGGGCAGGTTGTGGCGCACCACTTGATTTTTCACCTCCAGCAGACGGTGATGGCGGGCTTAACCGGTTGAATAAAGCAACCGGGAAGTTCACCCGCTATGTCCATAACGGCAATGATGCCTCAAGCATTGCAGACAACCGGGTGCGGGCGATTTTTGAAGATAGTAAGGGAAACTTCTGGGTGGGTTCGGGTGGCGATGGCCTGCACATCATGGACCGTGAGAAAGGTATCTTCAAACACTATTATTATAACGCAAAACGCGCGGCGACACTCAGCCGGCCACCCCAGGTGTTCAGGAATGGATCACCGATTGATCATATTTCATTTATCACCGAGGATGCAGATGGAAGAATATTGATTGGTGCTTTTCTGCAGGGAATAAATTACTTCAATCCCGTTGACAGCACGGTGAAACATTACGGACCTTTCTACGACGCCAATATCAACATTTTAAAAGAGGATAAAGAAACGGGGCTTAAGACGGGGCAATTATTCAGGATATTTCATTCACGGGAGGGCCTGATGTGGATACCCACCTTAAGCGGAGATCTTTATACTGCCGAACCAGTTCGTACTGATTTTCCTTATCATAGTTTGAACGGAAATTTCCCCGGTGTGTACAGCTTATATCGTGAGCCACGTGGCGATTTCCTGTGGGCAGGCACCGAACAGGGACTTTTTCGCAAAGATCTGCAAACCGGTGAGCTAAAAGTATGGCTGCACGATCCGCGAAATGCAAATAGCATTTGCAGCGACACGATTGTATCCATTCAGCCAGGTGATGATGGAAAACTATGGCTGGCAACGCAAAACGGACTTACTTTATTCGATCCGGTATTGAATACGTTCGACCTGTGGAAGCATGATGAAAGAAATCCAACAAGCCTTCATAGTAACAGCCTGAATTATATTTTCATCGATAAACAAAAAACGATCTGGATCGGGTTTGCCGACGCAGGTATGGATAAGATGAATGCGAAAACAGGAACATTTACCCATTTTTCACGTGAACCGGAAAAGCTGCAAACACTTTCCGGTAACTTAGTTTCCCAAATTTGTGAGGACCGCAACGGTTATATCTGGATTGCAACCAGCCGTGGCTTAGACAGGCTGGATAAAAAAAGCGGCGCCATCCATCATTATATACAGAAGAGTTTTATGCCTGCGGTAATAGTGGATAAAAAAGGGATTATATGGGCGTCTTCGTTTTTCACGTCTGTCTTACGGTATGATAGTGTCAGCAACAGTTTCCAGCCGTTTAAAGATGCAAATCTTAAAAAAGAAATTTACAGGGTGATAAATATTATCGAGGATAAGCAGGAAAACATATGGTGCATACAGGCAAACGCCATGGTACGAATCGATGAAAAGAGAGAACATGTAAAAATCTACGATAAGCGAAGTGGCTTACACGAAAACTTGTCGGTCACTGTCAATAATGCCTTAAGTGACAATGGAGAGCTGTTTTTCGGCGATCATAGAGGATACTATCATGTTGTACCGGCGCTGCTTAAGGATATAAATCAACGGCCTTCGGTCATATTAACCAGCCTACGCATTGGAGACAAAGAAGTGTTTGCAGGCAAAAACCAACCGTTGACGGCTCCTGTTCCAGATGCGCGCGAAATAAAACTGGACTATTACCAAAATCATTTTTCGGTTGAGTTTGCCGGTATCAACTACAAGGCAGAAGGTAAAATGAGTTACTTATTTAAACTGGATAATTATGATAAAGAATGGCACAATACCGGCACGGAGCACAATGCATACTTTTATAACATACCGCCGGGGCAGTATACTTTACTGATCAGGGCGATCAGCGAAGATGGTTCAACAGGAGAAAAGACAATAGCGATATCCATTACTCCACCGTGGTGGCGCACGTGGTGGGCATACACCTTATTCACCCTTGCCTTCATCGCAATGGTATGGTCATTTATTTATTTTCGTTCAAGGCAATTGCGCTCGGAGAATCGGCGGCTGGAAAATAAAGTAACCGCACGTACAAAAGAACTGCAGGCGGAAAAAGAAAAAGTAGAATCGGCACTGACAGAATTAAAATCTACGCAGGCGCAATTGATCCAATCAGAAAAGATGGCTTCACTCGGGCAGCTGACTGCCGGGATTGCGCATGAAATACAAAACCCATTAAACTTTGTCAATAATTTTTCTGAGGTAAATTCAGAATTGATAGGGGAGATGGTAGAGGAAGTTGACAAGGGAAATACAAATGAAGTAAAAACGATCGCTAATGATATCAGGCAAAACCTGGAAAAAATAAATTATCATGGTAAACGTGCGGATGCGATCGTAAAAGGAATGCTGCAACATTCGCACGCAAGTGCAGGGAAAAAAGCACCAACAGATATTCATGCGTTGTGTGATGAATATTTGAAATTAAGTTATCATGGGTTTCGGGCGAAAGAAAAAGATTTCAACGTTACAATTAAAACGGATTTTGATAAAAGCATTGGCGACATCAATATAATACCCCAGGATATGGGAAGAGTGTTATTGAATTTATACAACAATGCGTTTTATGCAGTGAGTCAAAAAGCGACAAACTTTAAATTGCAGCCTGGCCCGGGCGCCTACGAGTCACGGGTATCTGTCAGTACTAAAAAGTTGGGCGACCGGGTCGAAATACGGGTTGAGGATAATGGCGACGGCATTCCAAAAAATATCATCGACAAAATATTTCAACCGTTTTTTACTACCAAACCGACAGGGCAGGGCACAGGTTTAGGTTTATCGTTGGCTTATGATATGGTGAAAGCGCATGGAGGGGAAATATCCGTGCACACTAAAGAAGGGGAATATTCTGTTTTTTTAGTGAGCTTACCCATATGAGGCATATTCAAAAGTGTCCGTCCATCCTTTATCCTAATCAATTGGAGGGACGGACAACGGTTAAAAATGAATGATAATTTGCGGAGGGTAATTTATAGAACATATCCCCCGCATTTCAATAGGTCATTGGTTTTTAGCTTACACTTAGGCATATGGTTCCTAATAATAGGTTACTCACATCAGCGTCAGGGCATTACTACTGACAATGCACTTGTAGATGCGTTTGATGTATGTCACCACCATACCCATTTTACTTTTCCTTTGTCTTTCAACAATTGGGTGTGGTTTAAATCAACTTTCTTGCAAATAAATCGAATTGAATCTTTTTTATATAAGCCAGCAAATACGTAATGCCCAGTAGTATTATGGCTATAATTTATATTGCCTTAGAAGGTGCTATCGTTCCACATACTTAATGCAATTGAATTAGTCGAACTATCAGGTATAGCAGTGTATTGCACTATAGAATCATACATAAACTGTACTGACATTAAATTGTATTTGGATTGATGTTTTTGGATTCTCGTTTTCTTGATTCTTAACCGGCGAAGTGTAAAATCAAGACATCCTTTAATGATGTTATTTTCTATTTGCAAGGAAACCTCCTTAGCATGTTTGAGGTTAGCCTGTTATAATGAAAAAGGTTGAGGGAGTACCTTTTCTTTTGATACCTCCACCTCAGCCTAATTCTTCCGTCAGCCTTATGTATACTGACTGTACCTTTTAAATTTTTCTGACACATTCCTGACCCAATTTTGATGTTACAGCGTCTTCATTGGATCACTAAACACTAAAAAAGCTCTGCATTAACAGAGCTCTGTCGGGATGACTGGATTCGAACCAGCGGCCCCTACGTCCCGAACGTAGTGCGCTACCGGGCTGCGCTACATCCCGAATTTTTTAAACCGGATCGCAAAAATAAGTAAATGATTCAAATTGCAAAGACATTAAAATGATCCAATTGTTTTATGTACCCGCTTGTTTTTTATTGATTATTGATAATCATAAATAGCCTCATAACTTCTTTTCACCTCACTGAAATCAGTTGTATCTTCAGTGGTATGAGAATAAAATTTATAACCTTTTTTTACTGCTCGATACTATCTCTTATAATTGCATGTTCGGCGCAGAAAAGCAAAATACCTCAATTCAAAAAACATATCATCACGAGCGATTTTATCGCGGAGGGTGCGACAGTCGGCGATGTGAATAAAGATGGCAAATTGGATATCCTTGCTGGTGCTTACTGGTTTGAAGCGCCGGGCTGGACGCCGCATGAAATTGCGATGCCCGTAAAATTTTCAGCGAAAGATGGGTATAGTAATTCATTTTTAAATTTTGCGTCTGATGTCGATAATGACGGATGGATTGATCTTGTTCGCATAGACATACCCGGTGCACCGGCGTTTTGGTATGAAAATAATAAAAATCAGCAGGGCCATTGGAAAGAACATCCGCTGTATGCGGCGGTAGGTAATGAATCACCTGTTCTCGTAGACATTGATGGCGATGGGAAATTGGATCTTTTGTGCAATGATCCGGAAACAAAGAAAATGATCTGGCTTCAATCACCCGTATCGGGAGATACCGTGTGGAAACGCTTTGTGATCAGTAACGATAGTTTGCTTGCTACGCATAAATATACTCATGGTCTTGGCTTCGCCGACATGAACGGCGATGGAAAAAAAGATGTGATCATCAAAAGTGGCTGGTGGCAATCGCCTGCTGATCCGAAACAACCCGATTGGACATTTCATAAAGCAGATTTTGGCCAGGATTGTTCAGAGATGTATGTGTACGACGTGGACCAGGATGGTGATGTGGACGTAATCAGCTCTTCTGCACATAACTATGGAATATGGTGGCATGAACAAATAAAAAATCCGGATGGAACCGTTTCGTGGAAAGAACACGTTATCAATAAATCGTTTTCGCAAACTCATGGACTGGCGATGGCAGATTTGAATGGTGACGGGTTTCCAGATCTCATTGCAGGTAAACGTTATTTTGCTCACAATGGAAATGACCCCGGCGAGTTTGAACCTGCGGTTATTTATTGGTTTGAATTTAAACCCGGGAAAAATCCTGAATGGATTCCGCATCTGATAGATAATGATTCAGGTGCAGGACTACATGCTGTAATCATAGATGTGAATAATGACGGGTTGCCTGATATAGTTACGGGAAATAAAAAAGGTGTGTTTTATTTTGAACAAATAAAGTGAGGTATATAAAGTAAGCTTTCCTTATACAGCCGTTCCATCAAAGGTTATGAATTTCGGTTATACTTCCGTTGTCCATTTATCCCGGTCATCGGGACTAAACTTCCATGGCGCAAAATTATTTTCTGTATTGCTGAACATTGCATTCCATTCCTGCGGAGCATTGCTTTCTTCCATAACAAGATAACGACGTAATTGCAATATGATATCCAGCGGACTGATACTGACGGGGCACTCCTGCACACAGGCATTACAGGTAGTACAGGCCCTCAATTCCTCAACACTTATATAGTCATGTAAAAGTGTTTTGCCATCTTCTTTGAATTCACCGTTCTTGTTTATGTTTCTGCCCATCTCTTCCATCCGGTCGCGGGTGTCCATCATTATTTTTCGTGGCGACAATAACTTACCTGTAATATTTGCCGGACATGCTGCTGTACAACGGCCACACTCTGTGCAACTATATGCATCGAGCAGGTTGCGCCAGCTTAAGTCAGTAATATCTTTTGCGCCAAATTTTTTGACGGGTTCTCCGCCGGAAGGCGCCAATTCCGGTTGCATTGCATATAATACTTCGTTTTGTATTTCCTTCATATTCCTCATCTTGCCCATCGGAATAAGACGGGCATAATAAGCATTGGGGAATGCAAGAAGTATATGCAGATGTTTTGACCATGGCAGGTAATTAAGAAATGCAAATATGCCAAGTATATGAAGCCACCAGCAGGTCCGTTCAATTGTTTCGAGGCCACTGTTGCTTACACCATTTAAAAGCGGATGAAGCCATTGCGAGATAATAAAATTACCGGTTGGATAAATACTATAATGTTCAACACCTCTTGCCTGCAGTAATGTATCACTGGAATTTAATGTAATAAACAGGCACATCAACACAATTTCGGTTATCAATATGTAATTCGCGTCGCTGCGCGGCCATCCATCGAGATCATGACTGATAAAACGTTTCAGCTTGATAATATTTCTTCGTACCAGGAAGATGGCGCAGCCGACTAATACGAGCAATGCCAATACTTCAAATGCATTGATCAGGAAAATGTAAAATGAACCTAACGGTGATGCAAAAAGGCGATGGGTGCCGAATATTCCATCGAGAATAATTTCCAGCACTTCAATGTTGATAATGATGAAACCGGCGTACACAAAAAAATGCAATACAGCGACGAGCGGATTTCGGAACATTTTTTTTTGACCAAATGCGAGCAATAAAACGTTTTTCCAGCGCAGCCCCGGGTTATCACTGATCACTTCATCGCGGCCAAGAAGAATATTGCGGCGTATTTCTTTCGCTTTTTTTGCAAAAAAAACAATGGCAGCAATGCTGACAAGAATAAAAACTATTTGCGGTACATAGTGCATGAGCGATGGGTTGGTATTGCTAAATTAGGGTACTTTATTTACTTTTTTTGCAGAAGAAAAGTACCGGTCTTTCACCCACCAGCAAGTATAATTTGGAATGAAACAGAGCGAAAGGAGTGATTCTTTAAAATTATCTTGTACAATAAAAATAATTACCGTTAATTCGTATCATATGGAAGCGACAAAAAATTATATTCTCGACAAGGCCATAGCCGCAAAGAAGTTGAAAAGAATGGCTTATGAAATCCTGGAGAACAACATTAATGAAGATTATATTATTCTCGCCGGTATTCGTGAAAGCGGGAGCGTAGTAGCAAGAAATATCCAGCAACTATTATCCGGAATATCTTCTGTCAAAACGGATTTGATCATGATAACACTGGATAAGCATTTGCCGAAAGATGTAAAACTCAGCCGGCAACTGGATTTTAATAATAAAGTGATTATTGTGATTGATGATGTGGCCAACAGCGGTAAAACCTTATTATATGCGCTTAAGCCTTTCCTTGATTATCAACCTCAAAAAATTCAAACACTTATACTCGTGGAACGCAGTCACAAAACATTCCCGATCCACCCTGATTATGTCGGTCTTTCCATTGCTACCACGCTGCAGGAGCATATCTATGTAGAAGTAAACAGTGAAGAGGTGTTGGGGGCCTATCTTAAATAGCTACCGTCTATCATAAATGATTTTTATTCCTTGTAGATTTTATTGAACTTAAAATAAAATCTGCACGTGAATACACTCCAGGTAAATATTTTCATTCTTTCAGCAGGGGTTATACAGGGACTGTTTCTTTTTTTATTGCTCCATAAGAAAAGAAATTCGATACCCGGTTATTACTACCTGGCGGCCTATTGGGCTGTGATGCTGTTGCAGGTAACAATGAAGATAGCGGATAAGTTGTGGCTGATGCAGCATGTACGACCACTGTATTCATTCTCTTATCAGCTGCCGTATTTGTATGGACCTTTAGCCTGGTTATTTATAAGGCAGGTAACCCGAAAACACTCTTTTCGTGCTGTGCATCTGCTTCATTTCATTCCGACCTTCGTAATAATCGTCTCTCTTATATGTATCTATGCAGATTATTCATTACCTGCTTTTTTATCGCCGCTTTTCCATACACGTTTCGCAATGATATTGCAGTTGATCAGCCTGGTTGCCTATCATGGACTGGCATTTTACGAATTGAAGAAATATAAACAAGGTTTACCTGCGCATCTTGCAGGCTTGTACAAAACAAGGGTCAATTGGCAACGGCAGTTTTTGACAGGTTCATTCATTGTATGTTCTGTGGTCGCAATCGCTTTATGCGTGATGTATTCTTATTTTCCACGCGGACAAAATTTCCGTTTTGCCTTTGCAGCGCTCACATTGTTTATCTATTGGATAAGTTATAAGGCATGGTCCCAGCCTGAATTATTCAACGTCGTTCTTGGTAAGGCTGAAATAGCGGCGGAAAAACTAATTCCTCAATTGACGATACACCGTGCACCAAAAAAATATTCGAATTCGGGGCTGCATGATAGTGAAATGGAAAAGATCGTTGTTGCCTTAGAGAATAAACTGCGCATGGATAGATGTTATTTAGATGCTCAGCTCGCGATAGATGATCTTGCTTTATCGTTGGGCTGCAGCCGGCATCATTTATCGCAGGCGATGAATGAAAAGCTTGGCAAATCATTTTACGATTGCATTAATGAATACCGGGTGGAGGAGGCAAAATCTTTATTGGCTGATCCGTCGAGAACAATGCATAAAGTTGCCTCCATTGCTTACGACGCAGGATTCAATTCGCTGTCCACCTTTAACGATGTGTTTAAAAAATCAACCGGGTTCACTCCTTCACAATTCCGCAAACAGCAGGAAGAAAAAAACTTGCAGAAACAACGGGTATAATACCGGATTTGCCGGATCGGGAGGTAAATGCGGATAACCTTATTTACTTTATGGTGATGAAAACAGTCTCCATTATTTTATGCGCGTTGTTTTTCAATAGTTGCCTTTTCAGTCAGAATGATAATAAAGTGTTGACTGATATTGATACGAGACTGGCAAAAGGTCAAACAACTATAAGTGCTGTATTGTCTGATCCCGGTTTTATGTTCCTGCATTCCCAATCTGCATTCCGGCAGATCATAAAGAAACACGCAAAGACAGGGGCTGTCAAAATAATTACAAATGCAGAGCCGGGCAAGAAGATAATCGTGAAAGGAAAAATTGAAACTGCAGACGGAAAACCGTTAACGGACGCGTTAATGTACTTTTACCACACATCTGATAAAGGATGGTATTCAGATACTGCGGCACATATTCTTGTACGGGAAGGTGATATGGGACATGCACGGTTGTTTGGTTATTTAAAAACAGATGTCAAAGGGCAGTTTGAGTTTGAAACCATACAACCGAAGGGTTATCCTCAATCTGATTTTCCCGGTCACATACATATAATGCTGTGGAAAGACGACAGGATTGTATCCGGCATTCCCAACGAATTCCAGTTTGATGATGACCCCCGCTTAACGCCGGAACGAAAGACACGTTCGGTAAGAGACGGTAACATGATTGAAAAAAACACAGGTACAGCCGATAGACCTGTTTATTATTACGCGATAAAACTGAAGCAGTAAAAACCGCTCCTCAAGCCAATTTTTCAAGGATAGAGTAAACCCGGATTTATCGGTTCGGTAGGAAAAAACAACACTTACGGTTTACTTTGATGAAAAAGATAGCCATGCGGATAATCTTTTTCATTTCGTTATTTATCACTTTCAACGCAGCTGCACAGGTTAATTCTATTTATGAAAAACTACCTGTTGGCAAATACGAAGTCGGGTTCAGCATATTCACGCTTACCGACGACGCAAGAGTTGAAAAACCTGAATACAATTACCTTGGTGAAAAAAATAAAGGTGACCGTCATAAAAAGATAACCGTTCACCTGTGGTATCCTGCTCTCGCGAAAAATGATAATAAGAGAATAAAATACCGGGATTATTGTTATAACCATTTACTTACAAAGACAAACGAAGTTATTCCTGGCAGTGAAATAGATGGACAGATCAATGACAGGCGTGCATCCGTTGAACGATGGTTTGGAAAAACAACCGACGATGCATGGAAAAAACTGCTTACAACATCCATGCTGGCAGTGCCCGGTGCAACGCCGGTGAAGGGGAATTTTCCTTTATTAATCGGCGTACTCCGGTCATTATCCACTTCGGTTGTGAACGAAATGCTGGCAAGCAACGGTTACATTATCGCAATGATAACAGCCGGTAATGCATCTTCGTTTGCGGAATCTGCATTGACAACTGTTCCGGATATGCAGTTTGTTATTTCTTCTCTTGGTAAAACAGCGGGTATTAACACCAATAACGTTGGCACATTTGGATTCAGCGGTTCTGGTTTTACACAGGTTTATCTGGCGATGCATGATTATCGCATCAAAGCCCTCGTCGACATCGAGAGTGGTATTTATATGGATCAATTGTACCAGGATTTTTCAAAATCCGATTACTATACACCAACAAAACTGAAAGCCCCATTCCTGCATATATTCAGTCGTGATCTCTCAAAACAGGAAAAATTTATTGGAGATTTTGAAAACAAAACAAGATTTTCCATGCGTTACCGGTTAATATTGAATCAACCGGCTTTACACCATTGGGATTTCGCTTCGGAAGGTTATACATCTGCGATTTTATTAAACAACCGCGGAGAACAGCAGAAAAATATCCGTCAGTCATTTGAGATCGCATCGCTTTATCTTTTAAACTTTTTCAATGCTGAATTAAAACATGATGCAACAGCCAAAATCTTTTTATCATCAAAACCCTCTCTTCAAAATACTGAATCTTCTCTTTGGGATATCGCTGTTTTAAACGCATCGATAGCGGCCCCTGATAAAGACGATTTTGAGTATATATTGAAGACAAAAGGAATAGACGAAGCAATAGCCATTACAACTAAGACAATTAAACAGGATTCATTAAGCAACATCTGGCAATGGTACAACCTGAATGGTCTTGGCTATAATTTTCTTCGTCAAAAAAAGTTTAAGGAAGCTATTGAAATATTTAAGCTGAATACGGATCTGCATCCGGATGATCCGAATTTATTCGACAGCCTTGCTGAAGGGTATGAGTCATCGGGCGATAAAGAAAATATGAAAAAGACTTCTGGTAAGGTAATTGACCTGCTTGCGAAAAAAGACAGTTTATCTGATGCAGAAAAGGGATTGAAGGGAAATGCTGAAAAACGATTAAAGTAATAACTAATAAATATAGCTATGCGTAAAATATCCAATCGTATTCCGATCATAATAGTAACTACGTTCCTGTTTGTTGGTTATCATGGAATGACACAAAGTAATGCCGATGATAATTTTTTTGATCCGCTTGCATTTGGTGTCGTGCTCGATCATCCGGCAATGAAGGATGTTGTTGTTAAAAAAGATATTGTTTATCTCAAAGACGATAAAGGGGCTTTACATATCGATATTTATATACCGCCAAAATTGAAAGCAAACGAACGAAAACCGTCAATAATTTTTCTGAATGCCATTGGCGATGAGCCGGGCGAACGAAAAGTAAAAAGCTGGGGCATTTATTCATCCTGGCCAACACTGATGGCGGCTTATGGATATGTCGGGATATCTATGGAAGCCGACGGATCGAGAATCCAGGAGTCAATAAAAGGATTGTTTAATTTTTTAGATAAAAGCGGAACAGCCTATAATATTGATAAGGATAAATTAGGTGTATATGCGGCTTCGGCAAACGTGAGACAATCGGTTAATTATTTGATGAGTGATAGTGCTTCAAAAGGAATCAAAGCTGCTGTTTTATATTATGGTGCTGCAGTCGGCGGTCCTTTCCGCAAAGATCTCCCCGTATTTTTCGTGATAGCTGAAGGTGATGCAAGGCCGGAAGCGTATGCCGGTTTATGGAATGAAGTATTGAAGAACAATGCGCCCTGGACGATTAAGATGGGAACGGCTATGCCGCATGCGTTTGATGCTTTTTCTGACAATGATGAAGCACGAAAAATTATTAAAGAAACAATTTCATTCTGGAAAAATCAATTGGATCCGGTACCTGCGCCATTATTCCCACATTCGAAGCTCCGCGATGTATTTGGTTTATTGCGGATGAATTCACCCAAAGCCCCCGAACTATTAAAGACGATCGTAGATGAGCATCCGGACAATATGCGGCTGCTTTCATTTTATGGTGATGTGCTTCGCCAGAATGGAAAGACAGATGAAGCGGAAGCCGTTTATAAAAAAGTGCTTGCTAAAAATCCACATGATATCCGGATACTTATTTCGATGGCTGCTATTTCCTATTCAAAAGATCATAAAGAAGAGGCGGAAAAATATGTAAAAGCGGCGGAACAATCCGAAAAATTTAGCTCTAATAATTACAGCAACCTTGGTTTCTTTTTATTGGTAGCGGGTAAGGATAAAGAGGCGGCTTATTATTATGAGAAGGCAATTGCGAAGCGGCCAAACGGATTTGATTTTTATAATCTTGCTTGTGCCTATGCAAAATATGGCGATAAGGATAAAGCTTTTGATGCGTTGAATAAATCATTGGAATACGGATACGGTTCAAAACAACAGATTGAGAATGATAATGACTTTACCTCCATACGAACTGATAACCGGTATAAGCAATTAATTGAGAAGATAAAGTAACGCTATGAGAGCTGCGCTTTATTTATCCTGTTTTGTATTTTTTGCATCAATCACCGGTGAACTAAATAATAATTTGCACAAGAATCCCACGGAGGGTAAACACAAATCTTTTCATGATTCACTGAGCTTTAAACAGGATACAACCGGGTTTAATTACATTCCTCACTTTTTCGCAGTAATTGTGGATAAGCTGGACACAGCAGAGAAATGGTATTGCTCCGTTTTCCAATTAAAGACCACTAAACACATAAATGAGGGGGCAACGGGATTCCGGGTTTGTATACTGGAATCCTCAAGGCTGGTCGTTGAGCTGATTGAAAATAAATCTTTTTTATCGGTAAAAAATATACTTGCGAATAAGCCCGAGGGAACAAAAATCCAGGGACTATTTAAAGCCGGCTTCCTGGTTACTGACATGAATGCGTGTTTGAAGCGCCTTGCAGCATTAAGTATAGCCACAAGCCAGATTTATAAAGATGCAAAAGGGAAACGAAATTTTCTGATCAGCGATCCTGACGGGAACCTTATCCAGTTTTTTGAATAGAAAATGTTATTGAGATTATAAAAATCGGAAGAACTTCTTCTGCCCAAATCATGTAAAAAACCGACATGGCTGTAAATGATGAATGGTCTCATAACTCAACCGTTTACTTGCGGACGTTGTCAATTCCTGCTAACTTTATAATAAGGCATCATTCAACATAGAATAATTGTCATTTAACAACGGATATTACCGCCTTATATGGCTGGCTATTTTAACACGATAACGGAAGACAATAAATTTGCGCTCAATAAACCGGCTGATGCCGATGTTGTATACTATTCGGAACTGAACGAATGGTTTACCTGTAATGCGTTTCGCAGTTTCAGTTTAAAGTATGTGGTCAATCAATGTATTCATTACAAGGTGGGCAATAAAGAGCATTCTGTTGCTTCAGGCAACTTTTTGCTCGCCTGCAAACAACCGCATGTAAAAGCATATTTTGATTCCCGGCCAATTGTAAAAAGTATTTGTATCGATATTTGCCCTGCCACTGTAGCCGAAGCATTCACCATCATTTCAGCCAAACAAGATCACAACTTTGATAATTATCTTGACCGGTATTTTTCTTACCCGGAATTTTTTGAAGCCGTTTATCCTGTTCAATCATCCTCATTCGGACAAAAATTAAATGAGCTTGTGGGCCATATTCGTGAAGGAGATGCTTCGCAATTGATCAACCGGGAATGGTTTTTGGACCTTACCGAAAAAATCATTTATCACGAGTATGGAAATTACCTGGCATTAAACGGGCTGAATTCGATAAAAGCAGAAACGAAAAAAGAACTGCTGCGGAGACTGAACCAGGGTAAACAATTTATTGATGACAATTTTTTAGGGATAAATGAGATTAATGAAGTTGCCGTTGCCTGTAATCTTTCCGAGTTTCATTTCTTTCGTTCGTTCCGGCAAGCATACAATATTACACCCTACCAGTACATTTTAAATAAACGTCTTGATTGCGCATTAAAGCTGATACAAAAAGGCGGCCTGTCTATTACGGACATTTCCTTTCAGTGCAATTTTCCGGATCTCTTCACTTTCAGTAAGGCGTTTAAGCGCAGGTATGGTGTTTCGCCTTCGCATATGCGGTAACTGTATTTCTTATGCCTTGTATGGTTGAAATCAAATTTTAATCACCGAAGCATAACCATTTTTCAACGGATACATTGGTTTAATTGTGGTTTGTTTGATCACCATGTTTATTTGATTCATTCACCTGCCGTCATTTTTTGACCATTCAAGAAATACACGGCATATAAGGGATATAAGTATTCAGTAACAAAGCAATTTATGACAATGGACAGTCGAATGCGTTTTATAATTTGCAGTAGCCATTAAAAGTATAGCAACCCCTTTATGATACGAATTGTGATAATAGAAGACGAACGATTGATTGCTGAAGAATTAAAACAGCGGCTTTCTGTTTTGTCAAATGACGTAAGTGTTAAGACTGTGTTATCGTCTGTTCGGGATGCGATTTCCTACCTGTCAACAGAAAATGAGATTGACCTGATCTTTTCAGATATTCAGCTCCCGGATGGACTTTCGTTTGATATATTTCAGGAAGTGGTCTGCAAAGTACCTGTTGTCTTTATTACAGCCTTTGACCGGTATATTGTGAACGCATTTGAACATAACGGCATTGACTACCTGCTGAAGCCGGTGGATGACAGCGATTTGTTAAAAGTGTTGCGAAAGTACCAGATGCTTGGAGAGCATTTTTCAAGTCGCCGGACTTTTTATAACCTGTTTGCAACAACCCGCAAGCGGATCATGGTAAAAAAAGGAATGATGAACATGTCGTTGAAGCTGGAGGATGTTGTGTTGTTTTATACGGAGAATAAAATTGTTTATACGATTGATAAAGAAGGTAAAAAGTATGTTTGCGAACAAAATCTTTCCCTTCTCGAGGAAGAACTTGGAAACACGGGTTTTTTCCGGGCTAATCGCCAGTTTCTTATCAATGCGGAATATATCAAAGGATATAAGTCTTACGACAAGGTGAAACTGATGGTTGACCTGGCTGTTCCTGTTACCGACCAGGTCATCATCGTGAGCCAGGAAACGGCCCCTTACTTTCGCCGATGGATGAACGAAATTTAAAACAGAATTCTATATATGGTTACCAGAATGGTTTGCTCTTCCGTACTTGTTTCGCTATTTTCCTTTTGCAGCTACACTCAAACAATTTCTCCTTTACACAGCAGAACGACTAATACGCCTGATGATCTTGTTTATGATAGTAAAGCGTGGTCATTTAATGCCGGTGCACCGGTTCGGTCAACCGTCCTGGTAAAAAATGATCTTCTTTATTTCGGAACGGCAAAAGGAGATTTTTTTGCTGTTAATAAAAAAAATGAGCAGGTAAAATGGAGATTTAACACCGGTTATGCAATACATTCTTCAGCGACTGCCGGCAATGGAAAGATCTTTTTCGCTGATAACAAACAAACAGTGTATGCGCTTGATGAAAACACCGGTAAGCTGATCTGGAAATTTGACATGGGAACCAGGTTAGAATACCCCTGGAGGTTTGATTATTATTACTCCTCACCGGTTTTGCATGAAAACAAACTGATCATCGGCGGTGATGATGGGTACCTGCATCTGCTCAATCAAAATGATGGAAAGGAGATCTGGAAGTTTAAAGCAAAAGGTGTTATAAGAAGCACTCCTGCCTTATTTGACGGTGCAATTGTTGTTGGTGACATGGAGGGAAGTCTTTATGCTGTTGACCTGGCCACCGGTAAAGAGAAATGGAATTTTAAAACTCTTGGTGATAGTTTAGATAGCAGGGACTTCGGCTATGACCGGAAAGCAATTCTTTCCAGCCCGGTTGTTGCACAGAATAAAATTTTATTTGGTTGCAGGGATGGCATTTTGTACTGCATAAATACAAGCGGCAAACTTATATGGAAAATGGATCATCATATTTCCTGGGTTATTTCTACTGTCGCCGTAAAAGATTCATTTGTGGTTACGGGCACTTCTGATGGTCATTTTGTGCAGGCTGTCAACATTAATACAGGAAAGGAAATATGGAAAACGCAGACCAACACTTTATTCTGGTCATCCCCCGCGATTATTGGCAAAAAGGTATATATCGGTGGCTTCGACGGTAATGAGTTTTGCCTTGACTTAACTACAGGTAAAGTGGTTTCTAAATTTCAAACCGGGGGAACTATTTTATCCTCCGCGATTTTTAACGACAACCGGTTATACGTAGGTTCTGATGATGGATATTTATATTGCCTGGGTGGGCATGAAGATAATCGTTATATGCCTGGAAAGTTAAAGCGTTATGTCTTTTATGAAAAAGGTGTGAACACCTATTTTAATAACAGTAGTGATCTTAAAATCAAAAATTACCTGTCCGGTTACAAGCCGCTTGATTCAGATTCACTTACTTCATTGTTGTCTGGTAGGGTGGACGAAAGTATGGTAATCGTATTTGCCTCTGATTATTTCCCCAAAGACATTATTACCGGGGGCACGAATTCATTGCTAAGAAAATTTCTTGATGCAGGTGGAAGGGTTGTGCTGACCGGT
>Ga0207648_10000283_pt1 | contig 55253 bp, 51 predicted proteins | sample KBSMisM32_FD_184310 | JGI IMG/M metagenome (GOLD analysis project Ga0207648, IMG submission 184310) | Miscanthus rhizosphere microbial communities from Kellogg Biological Station, Michigan, USA - KBS Miscanthus M3-2 (SPAdes) (version 2) | ecosystem: Host-associated > Plants > Roots >...
AGAACCATTCGGTGATCGGCGGCCTGGGCGAAGCGGTGGCCAGCACGTTGCTGCGACACCGCGTGCAGCCGGCGGGCTTTCAGCTGGCCGGGTTGCCCGATGCGTTCCTCGACGCCGGCGCGCTGCCCACCCTGCACGACCGCTATGGCATCAGCCGCGAAAAGCTCGGGGCGCGCATCAAGTCATGGCTCGGCTAGGCGCCCGTCGGGTGCCTCGCCTTCGGCCGAACCCACCGTTCCCCCGAGCCCCCGCCGAGCGGAGGCTCCAGCATGACTGACAGAACGCCCGCCACCATGTCCAACCACCCACTCGCACCTTTGGCCAACGCCATCCGGTTCCTTGCCATCGACGCCATCGTGCGCGCGGGCGAAGGCCACCAGGGCGTGCCGCTCGGCATGGCCGAGATTGCCACTGCGCTGTATACGCGGCACCTGAAGTTCGACGCGGGCGATCCCACCTGGCCCGACCGCGACCGCGTGGTGCTGTCCAACGGCCACGGCTCGATGTTGCTGTATGCGCTGCTGCATCTGAGCGGCTACGAGCGCATCGGCACCGAGCAGGTGAGCACCTTCCGCGACTTCGGCTCGCGCTGCGAGGGCCATCCGGAGTTCGACATCACGTCGGGCATCGAGGTGACCACCGGTCCCCTGGGGCAGGGGATCGCCAACGCGTTCGGCATGGCGGTGGCCGAGGCGCATCTCAACGCGCGTTTCGGAACCGGTGTGGTCGACCACCGCACCTACGCCTTCGTCGGCGACGGTTGCCTGCAGGAGGGCATCGGCCAGGAGATGATCTCGCTGGCCGGTCACCTGCGCTTGGGCAAGTTGACCTTGCTGTGGGACGACAACCGCATCACCGACGACGGCGCCACCGGCCTGTCGATCAGCGAGGACGTCGCGGCGCGCTTTCGCGTCGCCGAATGGCACGTCGCTGAAGTCGACGGGCACGACCTCGAAGCCGTTGCAGCGGCGATCGGCGCCGCCAAGGCCGACCCGCGGCCGTCGCTGATCGCTTGCCGAACGATCATCGCCAAGGGCATCGCGCGGCTGCAGGGCCAGCGCGGCGGCCACAGCGCCAAGCTGTTCCCCGAAGACGCCGCCCAGGCGCGCGAGCAGCTGGGCTGGTCGTCGCCGCCGTTCGAGATGCCCGCCGACGTGCTGGCCGGCTGGCGCAACGCCGGCCGTCGTGGCCGCGCCGAGCGCGACAGCTGGCGCGCCCGCGTGGCCGCGCTGCCGCCGGCCGAGCGCGCCGAGTTCGAGCGCATCGTCGCCGGCGAGCTGCCCGAGGGGTGGCGCGACGTGCTGCTGGAGTACAAGCGCGGCGCGATCGCACGCGCGCCGTTGCCGAGCGGCGTCTTCATCTCCGCGGAGATCAACGACGGGCTGGTCGATTGCATGCCCGAGCGCATGGTCGGCTGCGCCGACCTCGAGGCGCCCACCAACCACAAGCGACGCCTGGCCGCGTTCACGGCACAGGATCGCAGCGGCGCCTATGTGCACTGCGGCGTGCGCGAGCACGTGATGGGCTCGATGGCCAACGGCATGGCGGCCCACGGCGGCATCGTGCCGCTGGCCGTCACCTACCTGGCGTTCTCCGACTACGAGCGTCCGGCGATGCGCATGGCCGCGCTGATGGGGCTGCCGGTGAAGTTCGTGTTCAGCCACGATTCGATCGGCATCGGCCGCAACGGACCGACCCACCAGCCGGTGGAGATCCTGGCCGCGCTGCGCGCGATGCCCAACATGCTGGTGCTGCGGCCAGCCGATGCGGTGGAGGCGGCCGAGTGCTGGGAGATCGCGTTCGAGCATCGCACGGGGCCTTCGACGCTGGTGTTCGCGCGCCAGGCGCTGCCGCACGTGCGGCGCATGCACACCACCGCAAACCTGTCGCGGCGCGGCGCCTACGTGCTGGCCGAGGCCGACGGCGGGCCGCGCGAAGTCACGCTGCTGGCCACCGGCTCCGAGGTGGCGCTCGCGGTGGCCGCGCGCGACGCGCTGCAGACGGCCGGAACGCCGACGGCCGTGGTGTCGATGCCGAGCTGGGAGTTGTTCGCTGCGCAGGATGCCGGCTACCGCTCGAGCGTGCTCGGAGCGGGCACCGTGCGCGTGGGCTGCGAAGCGGCGCTGCGCTTCGGCTGGGACCGCTGGCTCGGCGAGCGCGGGGGATTCGTCGGCATGGTCGGCTTCGGCGCCTCCGGTCCGGCCGAAGTGCTATACCGATACTTCGGCATCACGCCCGAGGCCATCGTGGCCGAGGCGCGCCGCCTGCTTGCCACCCAACCCGAGAGCGCCACGGTATGAGCCGCCGGGCCGTCCCCGAGGCGGATGCCGGCGTGCGAAGCACGGAGGTCACCCCATGAGCCATCGCATCGTCTTCCTCGACCGCGCGACGATCGCGCCGCAGATCCGCGTGCGGCCGCCGTCGTTCGCGCACGAGCTGATCGAGCACGCCGAGACGCGCGCCGATCAAGTGGTCGAGCGCCTGGCCGGCGCATCGATCGCCATCACCAACAAGGCGCCGATCACCGCCGCAACGCTCGAGCGGCTGCCCGCGCTCAAGCTCGTCGCGGTGGCGGCCACCGGCACCGACTGCGTCGACAAGGCGGCCTGCGCCGCGCGCGGCGTGTTGGTGAGCAACATCCGCGGCTACGCGATCAACACGGTGCCCGAGCACGCCTTCGCGCTGATTCTCGCGCTGCGCCGCAACGTGGTGGCATACCGCGAATCGGTGCTCGCCGGGCGCTGGCAGCAGTCGGGGCAGTTCTGCTTCTTCGACCACCCGATCCGCGACCTGAGCGGCTCGCGGCTCGGCATCATCGGCGAGGGTGTGCTCGGCCAGCGTGTGGCCGAGCTCGGCAAGGCCTTCGGCATGCAGCCGATGTTCGCCGCGCACAAGGGCAGGAGCGGCCTCGGGCCGCTGTACACGCCCTGGCGGGAGGTGATCGAGACGAGCGACGTCATCTCGCTGCACTCGCCGCTGACGAAAGAGACGCGCGGCATGATCGCCATGCCAGAGTTCGAGGCGATGAAGCGCAAGCCGCTGATCGTCAACACCGCGCGTGGCGGCCTGGTCGACGAGGCCGCGCTGGTGCGCGCGCTCGACGCGGGGTTGATCTCGGGCGCCGGCTTCGACGTGGTCGATGGCGAGCCGCCCAAGCCCGACAACCCGCTGATGCGCGCCGCCGCGCGCCACAACGTGATCCTCACGCCGCACGTGGCCTGGGCGTCCGACGAAGCGCAGCAGACGCTGGCCGACCAGTTGATCGACAACATCGAGAACTTCGTTGCCGGCCGGCCGACCCATCTCGTCGAGGGTGCCTACTGATTCCGTAGTCGGCAAGCGGCGCGAACAGCTCCGGCGGCCCGACGCAGTCTGCGACGCCGTGCGCGCGGCGTCGCTGCAGGCATGTGGATTGCCTCTACCCAAACGATCCGCCATCGAGCAGATTGGCCACAACACGACGGGCGTGAAGGCGGTCAACGACGGGATCGTCGTGCGCGGCCAGTTCGCCTATCACCATTGAAGGAGCACACCATGAACTGGGATCGAGTCGAAGGCAATTGGAAGCAGGCCAAGGGCAAGCTGAAGGAACAGTGGGGCAAGCTGACGGATGACGATCTCGACGTCATCGCCGGCAAGCGCGATCAGCTGTCCGGAAAGATCCAGGAGCGCTACGGCATTGCCAAGGATCAAGCTGACAGCCAGATCAGCGACTGGGAGAGCCGCGCGAAGGATGAATGGTTCGTTGCGCGCGAGCCGCGCACCTGATGCCTGTGCGTGGGCGTTCTCGTCCGTGACGGACGAGAACGCTGAGGCACACCCAAACCGGTTAGAGCCGCTCGACTCGGGCGGCTTTTTTCTCGCACGCGGCGGACATGGAGACTTCGGCTTCCGAACCCACGGCAATCGCATCGACCGAAACGCCCAACGCAGAGCCGGAGCGCGTGCTGTTGCACATGCCGGTCGACGTGCGCAGCGCTTCGCTGGTGGTGATCGCGACCCTGCTGGCCCTGTTCGCGCTGCATTGGGCCAGTGCGGTCTTCATCCCGCTCATGCTGGGGTTGATGCTCAGTTATGCGCTCGCACCGGTCGTCAACCTGCTGGCGCGCTGGAGGATCCCGCCGCCCGCTGGCGCCGCCATCGTGATCGTCGCGCTCGTTGGCGCCCTCGGCTTCGGCGGGCTGGCGCTGCGCGAGCAGGCCAGCAACTTGATCGATTCGCTGCCGATCGTCGCCAGCAAAGTGCGCCAGGCGCTGCGCGAACTGCAGTTGCACCCGGTGAGCAGCATCGAGCAGGTCCAGAAGGCCGCCGCACAGATCGAACGCGCCGCGACGGATCAAGCGGCGCCTGCATCCTCCCCGCCCAAGGGCGTGACTCGCGTCCAGATCGAAAGGCCCGCATTCAACGTGATGGACTACGTCGTGCCGAGTTCGCTGCGGCTTCTCGAATTGATCGGTCAGATCACGTTCGTGGGCTTCGTCACCTACTTCCTGCTCGCCGCGGGGGACACGTTCCGGCGCAAGCTGGCGCGCATCGCCGGTCCGACGTTCAGCAAGCGGCGCATCACCGTGCAGGCGCTCAACGAGATTGCCGAGCAGATCCAGCGCTACCTGATCACGCAATTGGGCATCAGTGTCCTGGTCGGTGTGGCCACGGCGCTCGCGTTTTGGTTGATCGGGATGAACAACGTGGCCATCTGGGGCATCGCGGCGGCGGTGCTGAACCTGGTGCCCTACGTGGGCTCGATCGTGCTCTGTGCGGTGTCTGCACTGGCTGCGTTCACTCAGTTCGGCAGCATCGACAAAGGCCTCGTGGTGGGAGGCGTGTCGATCGCGCTGCATGTCTTGACGGGTTACGTGCTGGCTCCGTGGCTGACCAGCCGAGCGAGCCGTCTGAACGCCGTGGCGGTGTTCGTGGGCGTGCTCGGCTGGGGGTGGCTCTGGGGGGTGTGGGGCCTGCTTCTGGGCACTCCCATCCTGATGATCGTGAAGGCGGTGTGTGACCGCGTGGACGATCTGAAGCCGGTCGGTGAGTTGCTGGGCGGCGCCGATCCACCGAACGAGACGCTGCCGGCGGCGGGCTCGAAGGACATCGCCGCGACCTAGCCGATGGCGCGCGATAGTTCGGCAGGGTCGACGGGCTTCGTCAGGTGTCGCTCGAAGCCTGCGTCGGAGGCCGCGCGCAGGTCTTCCTCCTGCCCATAGCCGGTCACGGCGATCAATCGGATGTCCGAGTTCACGTGCGTGCTCTTGAGGCGGCGCGCGACCTCGTAGCCATTCATGTGCGGCAGGCCAATGTCGAGCACGACCACGGCTGGATGAATCTGCTCGACGAGCGCCAGAGCCTGCAGTCCGTCGTTGGCGACGTGGACATCGTGCCCCTCCAGACTGAGCATCATGGCCAGGCTGTCGGCGGAGTCTTGATTGTCGTCAACGATCAGGACCTTGGTGGGTTTGCGCACGGCCGGCGAGGGCAGCGTCGCGTCGTCGACACTCTTGTGGCTGGCGCTCTCGCACAGCGGCAGGGTGAGGCTGATCGTGGAGCCGTGATCGACTCCCTTGCTGGCCGCGGACACCGTTCCACCGTGCAACTCGACGATGCTCTTGACCAGCGTGAGCCCGATGCCGAGCCCGCTCTCGGAGCGGTCCAACGGATGCGCGCCCTGCACGAACGGCTCGAACACGTGGCGCAACAGCGACTCCGACATGCCGATGCCGGTGTCGGTGATCTCCACGTACGCGACGGCGTCGCGCCGCACCGCGGACACGTCGATCCGGCCCTGCGCGGGCGTGAACTTCATCGAGTTCACGAGCAGGTTGGACATGACCTGGTGCAGACGCGTGGCGTCGCCTGTGACGATCAAGGGGGTTGTGGGCAAGTGCATCGTGATGGCGTGGCCGCGACCGGCGACGGTGCCGCGCAGGGCATCGACCGCCATGGCGATCACGGCCGTCAGATCCACCGGCTTCTCTTCGATGCGGATCTTGCCTCGGGTGATGCGGCTCACGTCCAGCAGGTCATCGACCAGGCGCTTCATGTGGTTGGTCTGGCGCGAGATCACATCGGCGCACCACTGCAGATCCGGGTTGATGGCCACCTTCTTGAGCACGGCCACGGCGTTCTGTATCGGTGCCAGCGGGTTGCGCAGTTCATGCGACAGCAACGCGATGAACTCGTTGATCCGCCGCCCCTCGCTTTCCAGTGCTTCGGTGCGCAGGCGCGCGCTGAGATCGCGCACGATCTGCACGAAGCCTTCAAGCCGGTGCTTCGAGTCGAAGAGCGCGGTCGTGCTGACTTCCACCCAGAGCTGAGTGCCATCGGCTTTGCTGCGCCAACCCTCGACTTCGAGAAACGCCGAGCGGGCTGCTCCGGCCAACTCCGCAGTGGGGCGTCCCGACGCCTGATCGTGCTCGGTATAGAGGGTTCGGATGTCGCGGCCGATCGCGTCTTCGTCCGTGTATCCGAGCAACCGCCGGGCGCCGACGTTCCAGGTGCGAATGCGTCCGTTGCGATCGAGCAGGAACATCGCGTGGTCCCTGACGCCGTCGATCAGCAGTCGGAAGTTGCGCTCGCGTTCGCGCAACTCCTCCTCGTGGGCGCGCCGCTCGGTGAGGTCGCGGGTGACCTTGGAGAAACCCAGCAGCGTTCCGTCTTCGTCGACGATCGCGGTGATCACGACGTTGGCCCAGATGCGGCCGCCGTCCTTGCGCACGCGCCATCCCTCGTCCTCGAAGCGTCCGAACGCCCGCGCCCGGTTGAGCTCCTCTTGCGGCCAGTTGACGTTTCTGGCCTGCGGTGGGTAGAAGATCGAGAAGTGCCGTCCGATGATTTCGTCGGCGCTGTAGCCCTTGATGCGCTGCGCCCCGAGATTCCAGCTCGTGATCACGCCGTCGGGGTCCAGCGTGAAGATCGCGTAGTCCTGGATGCCGTCGACCAACAGCCGCAGGTTGCGTTCGCTGACGCGCAAGCGATTTTCGTGATCGCGTCGCTCGGTCAGGTCGCGGGTGATCTTCGAGAAGCCGATCAATCGCCGCTCCGAATCGAACATCGGTGAGATGACGACGTTGGCCCAGAAGCGCGAACCATCCTTTCGCACGCGCCACCCCTCGTCCTCGAACCGACCCTCTTCGGCCGAGCGGCGCAGCTCCTCCTTCGGCCAATCGACGGCCAGGGCCTCAGGGGTGTAGAAGATCGAGAAGTGCTTGCCGATCGCCTCCGACGCGGTGTACCCCTTGATGCGATGGGCACCGGCGTTCCACGTCACGATCGTGCCGCGCGGAGACAGCAAGAAGATGGCGTAGTCGTGGACGCTCTCGACCAGACGCCGGAAAGCTTCGTCTCCGACCTGCTGCAGAGCCCTGACATCGGCCGCCACCGCGGGCGTGCTTCCCGCAGCTTGGCGGGCCAACAAGGATTTTGAGTCGTCGGCCACGGAGTCCCTCAGCTCGGCGCGCGAGTCGCGCACCGTTGTGCCTGGCTTGGCGTTTGCTCTTTTGACTCACTCGGGCCGCTGAGACGCGCCGCACTCAAGTGACGCGCGGCAGGATACGCCGCAATCGGCTGACGTCCAGCGGTTTGTGAAGCACGTAGTCGACACCGGATCGTTCGGCGGCCTCCTGGTCCGACTCGCGCACCGAGCCGGTGAGCGCGAGCAGAACCATGTCGCTTCCGTTCTCGGCGCGGATGCGCCGGGCCAGCTCGGCGCCGCCGACCCCGGGCATCAGCAGGTCAAGGATCACGCAGATGGGCTGATGCGCCGCGATCGCTGCGATCGCCTCCTGGGCGCAGGACGCAGTGACTGTCTGATGGCCGTCGAGTTCGAGCAACGCCTTCAGAGAATCCCGGACGTCGCAGTCATCGTCCACCACCAAAATCGCTTCGCGGCCGTGCATGGGGACTCAGGGCAACCGGCGTGCCCACTTGGAAAAGGCCGAGGGCGCGGCCGGCAGGCCTACGGCTCGCCGTCCCAGTAGTCCAAATTGGCGCGGCGGCGGTCGATGACGTCGAACGGGGTGCTGCTCTGCAGGCTGCCCTCCGCCAGGTACTTGCCGGAGTCCGGATACTCACAGATCTCGGGCTGCTCCCGCGTGCTGACGGAGAGGTATTTCAGCGGCTGCTCCGACGTGTTGAGGATGTGGTGCGGGTACTCCGGACCGGCGGGGATGAAGATGACATCGCCGGCCTTGATGGGGAGCTGTTCGCCCGCCACGCGCAGCGTGCCGCTGCCCTCGAGGATGACGAACAGCTCCTCCTGGGCATGGTGAAGGTGGTACGGACAGCCGCGTTTGCCAGGGGCGAGGATGTCGAACGAGGCGCCCAGCTTGCGCGCCGCGGTGCCGCGCGCCAGGCGCGCACCCTGCGAGTCGTAGTGCGGCTCGCGCAGCAGGCGCTCCAGCGGGACCTCGTTGACATTGCGGATCAGCTGGGCGGCAAGGGCCAGGGCTTGGTCGGTCATGGTGGGTCGCGGTGATGGCAGCGGGGGCTGCACAGCCTAACGATTCCGAGTTCACCGCGCAGGAGCGGCAAAATCCCTCTCGGTGTCCGACCCGATGTAGCGGTACACGCGGGCGCCGATCACGGCCCCGACGATCGGCGCCACCCAGAACAGCCACAGCTGCTGCACCGCCCAGCCACCCACGAACACCGCCACGCCGGTGCTGCGCGCGGGGTTGACCGAGGTGTTGGTCACCGGAATGCTGATCAGGTGGATCAGCGTCAGGCACAGGCCGATCGCAATCGGTGCAAAGCCCGCCGGCGCACGCTTGTCGGTGGCGCCGAGGATCACGACCAGGAACACCATCGTCATCACCACCTCGCTGACCAGCGCGGCGCCGAGTCCGTAGCCACCCGGCGAGTGCTCGCCATAGCCGTTGGATGCGAACCCACCGGTCAGGCTGAACCCATCCTTGCCGCTGGCGATCAGGTACAGCACGCCGCCGGCCACCAGGGCGCCGATCACCTGCGCCACGATGTAGGGCGCCAACTCCTTGGCCGGGAAGCGCCCGCCTGCCCAAAGGCCGACCGACACCGCCGGATTGAGGTGACAGCCGGAGATGTGGCCGATCGCGAAGGCCATCGTCAGCACCGTGAGGCCGAATGCCAGCGACACGCCGTGCAGCCCGATGCCGACTTCCGGGAAGGCGGCGGCGAGCACGGCGCTGCCGCAGCCGCCCAGCACCAGCCAGAAGGTCCCGAAGAACTCTGCGACGTACTTCTTCATGTTGACTCCTCGACGTTGTGGATTGGCGTTTCGAGCGGCGCAACGACCGTGCACCGACCCACGCGCTTGTGCAGGCCGCACTGTAGGACATCGACCGACCGATCTGGCGCACGAAGTCAGCGTGCGAGTCTGTCGAGCCACGGCGCGCAGCGCATCGGCCGCTCGGTCTCTCCGGCGGAGCCGTCGTCAGCGCTCCGATTCAAAGCTGCAGAGGGCAACCTTCAACGTGCTGAACTTCCTGCTGCAGTTCTGCCGACGGTGGCGTCGAAAAACGACTCGATGGCGTGCTTCGCCGCGATCGGCGTGGTCGCCGACAGGACGCCCCGCAGCGATGTCCGAAGCTGGCGCAAGGCGCCCACCGACAGCGCAGGCGGTGAGGCCGCGCGTCGCGCTCGGCGCGCTCAGATCACGACGACCCGGACACCACGCCGGTGGCCGCGAGCAGCTCGCGGCAGCGCTGCGCCGGCAGCACGTTGCCTTTCTCCTCGTGCAGCTGCATCGCCTCGGCCAGCGCTGCGGTGGCGCCAGTCGCATCGGCGGCGGCGCTCAGCAGCTCGGCCAGCCAGGTCAGCAGCTCGGCGCGCGAGGTGAGGTCATCGCTGTGGGCCATCGAGTGGACCGCTTCACGGGCGAGCGCCACCGCCTCCTCGGTGCGCTGGGCGCGCGCCAGCAGGCGCGCATGCGCCATCTTGAACCCGACGGCCTGAGCCATGCGCGCGCGCTCCAGCTCGAGCGCGGCGCGCGCGTCGTCGTCGCGCCCCATCGTCACGAGCACGTGCGCCAGCCGAATCCGATACAGCGAGACGTAGCGCTGCGCCCCCATCTCGGCCACCACGTCGATCGCGGCGCGCAGCTCGCGCTCGGCGGCCGCAGGGTCCTCGGCGAGCAGCTCCATCTGCGCGCCGGCCGCGTGCGCCTCCGCAAGGTTGTAGCGGATGCCGAGCTCGCACGACAGCGCCTTGCTGCGCGCGAGCCGCCTGCGCGCCTCGTCGAAGCGGCCGAGCCGGGAATAGAGATACGGTCCGCCGAGCAGCGCATCGGCTTCCACCGCGGCCAGTCCGTGCTGACGCGCCCACGCGAGCTCCTCGTCGAGGAAGGCGAGCACCTCCCCCACCGGCGTGCGACCGAACAGCATCGCGCCGCCCACTTCGTTCCAGGCGTCGATCTGGCGACGCATGTCGCCGCTGGCGATCGCATGCTCGCGCCCGCGTCGCAACGCCTGCAGCTGGGCGCTCCCGTGGCCGGCCATGAGCTCGGCCATTCCCACCAAATGCCAGGCATCGGCCAGGTCCGCTTCGCGGCCGTGCTGCTCGAACACGGCGATGGCGCGCCGGGCCACGCCACGCAGCACCTCCGGATCGAGCCGCGTGCGCATGAAGCCCACACGCGCCAGCTCGATCTGCGCGCGTTGCTCGTGCACCGCGTCGCCGGATTGCTGCGCCTCGCCGATCGCCTGTGCAGCGGAGCGTTCGGCCGCATCGAGCGCGCCGCTGGTGCGCTGCGCCAGCGCCAGCTCGCACAGCAGGTGCGCGCGCTCGTGCGCGCCGCTGGCCGGCAGCGCGCAGGCCCGCTCGAGCAGCGCCGTCGCCACGGCGGCCTCGCCGCGGTCGAGGGCGCGTCGGCCCGCGGCCGCCAGCAGTTCGCCGGCCTTGCGCCCCAGCGCCGCCGTGCTGTCGTCGATGCGCCCCAGTTCGTGCCGGTAGCGGTACGCCTGCTCCAGGTGATGGCCGACGATCTCGTCGCGCGCCGACAGGCCGGCGTCGCGCCGCTCCAGGCGCGCAGCCAGGGTGGCATGCAGCTGCGCGCGCGACTCCTTCGTCAGCGACGCGTACGCGACATCGCGAATCAGCGCATGGTTGAAGCGGAACGCGTCGTCGCCGGCCACCGACGAGACGTCGGGGTGCACGAACTCCTTGCGCGCGAGGGCGAGCAGGGTCGCGCCGAGGCCCGTGGCCGCCGTGGGGCCGAGCGACTCGGCCAGCGCGCCGCGATCGAACAGGCGCCCCTGCACCGCGGCGCGCTGCAGCACGGTCCGCTCGTCGCTCGACAGGCGGTCCAGGCGCGCAGCCAGCAAGGCATGGATCGTCGGCGGCACCGCATCGAGGGCAGCGTCGGGCCGGTCGGCCAGCATGGCCACCATCTGCTCCACGAACAGCGGGTTGCCTTCGGCCGCGTCGACGATGCGCTGTCGCACGACGGGCGGCAATTCAGCGCCCGGCCGCAGCCCGTCGACCAGGCGCCCCGCGTCGTCGCTGGTCAGCGGCGCCAGCGAGACCAGCGCGCTGCGCGGATGCGGCGTTGCCCACGACGGGCGCGTGTCCAGCAGATCGGGACGCGTGAGGCACAGCACTAGCAGCGGCACGCCGCTCGAGAAGCCCACCAGGTACTCGAGCAGGTCGAGCAGGGGCGCTTCGGCCCAGTGGATGTCGTCGATCACGAGCGCGAGCGGCCGGCTCGCCGCCAACGCTTCGAACAGGCGCCGGAACGCCCAGGCGGTTTCCTCGGGCGAGCCGGCCTGCCCGTCGCCGCCGAGCGCAGCGACGATCACGCGCGCGGCGACGTCGCCGCGCTCGCTGTGCCGTAGCAGCTCGGCCAAGCCCGGCCCCGGGTCGTCGCCGGCCACCTCGCGCACCACGTCAGCGAGCGCGAGGTAGGTGATGCCTTGCCCATACGCCATGCAGCGGCCGACCAGCACGCGGGCCCGGTCGGAGATCGACTGCACGAATTCGCGCGTGAGCCGCGACTTGCCGGCGCCCGGCGTGCCGACGATGGTGACGAGCCGGCAACCGCGTTCGCGCAGCGTGGCATCGAAGACGTGGCGCAGTTGCTCGCTCTCCTGGTGGCGGCCGACGAAAGGGGTGGCGTTCGAACGTGCGATCGCCTGCGCGTCGCGCCGCACGCTGACGAGCCGCCACGCGCGCAGCGGCTCGCGCTTGCCCTTGGCATCGAGCGGCGCCAGCGCTTCCATCACGGCGTTGTCGCGCAGCGCGGCATGGGTGCTGTCGCCGACATAGATGTCGCCCGGCGCCGCGGCCTGCTGCAGTCGCGCAGCGACATTCACCGCGTCGCCGGTGGCCAGGCGCTGATCGTGGGCCGAGCTCGCGCCGCCGACCACCACCTCGCCGCTGTTGACGCCGGTGCGCGTCAGCAACCGCACGCCGTGCTCGCGCTCCAGCTCGGCGTTCAGCCGCGCCAGCGCGTCGCGCATCTCGAGCGCGGCGCGCACCGCGCGCAGCGCGTCGTCCTCGCGCACGACCGGCACGCCGAACACCGCCATCACGGCATCGCCGATGAACTTCTCCACCGTGGCGCCGTGCCGCTCGAGCGTCGTTTTCACGGTGTCGAAGTAGCGCGCCATCACCGTGCGCAGCGACTCGGGGTCGAGTCGCTCGCCGAGCGCGGTGGATCCCACGAGATCGGTGAACACCACGCTCACGGTCTTGCGGACGGCATCGTCGGCCCCTCGCGCGGGCAGCGCCGCCCCGCAGGCGTTGCAGAACCGCGCCTGCGCAGCGTTCGTGCGTCCACAGGAGCCGCAGATCATCGGCGAAGTCTACGTGCTCGGTCGCAAGGCCCGGCCGGTGCGGGCGGCGCCGCGCAGCTCGAAGCGCCGCGCCGTGCGGGGCTCGCCTCGTGGCCGAGCGCGTCGGGCGCAGCCACCGAAGGCCGAGTGGCGGTGGCGCGGCCGTGGTCGGCCGGCGCTGACACAATGCGGCGCATGATCATCCGCCTTGCCTGGCCGGCCGCCGCGCTGCTGGCCGCGATGACGTTGTCCGCCCTCGCGCAGACGGCGGCGCCCGCCGCGAAGGCGGCGCGCAACCGCAGCGAGATTCCAGCCGAGTTCCGCTGGGACTTCAGCGCCATCTACCCGAGCTGGGAAGCCTGGGAAGGCGGCATGCGCGAGATGGACGCCAAGATCGATGCGTTCGCTGCGCTCAAGGGCACGCTGAACAGCGGCGCCGATGCGGTGCTGAAGGCCTACCGCTCGTTCGACGACATCGGCAAGCTGCAGGAGCGGGTGTATCGCTACCCGCAACTGCAGCGCGACGTGGACACGCGCGACCAGGCGGTGGCGGGGCGCTTCCAGCGCGTGAGCGCGCTGTTCTCGAAGTTCGAGACCGCCACGGCCTGGTTCACGCCCGAGCTGTTGACGGTGCCGCAGGCGACGATGCAGCGCTGGATCGAGCAGACGCCGGGCCTGGCGCCGTACCGCTTTCCGATCCTCGACGCGTACCGCCGCGCCGCGCACGTGCTCGACGAGAAGGGCGAGCGGCTGATGTCGCTGGCCGGCCGCCTCAACGACACGCCGCGCGAGACCTATGCCGAGCTGAGCACCTCGGATATCCAGTTCCCGACCATCACGCTGGCCGACGGGTCCAGCGTCACGCTGTCGCCGGGCAACTACTACGCGCTGCTGGACAGCAACCGCAACCAGGCCGACCGCGCCAAGGCGGCGGCAGCGCACGTGGGCACCTACGCGAGCACCGCCAACACCTACGCCGCGCTCTACAACAGCGTGCTGCAGCGCGACTGGTTCGTCGCGCAGGCGCGCAACTTCGCCACCACGCTGGATGCCGCGCTCGACGGCAATGCGGTGCCGCGACCGGTCGTCGAGACGTTGGTCGAGGCGACGCGCGCGGGCACCGCACCGCTGCAGCGCTACTTCCGGCTGCGCAAGAAGCTGCTCGGCCTCGACACGTATCACCCGTACGACGGCTCGCTGCCGCTGTACAAGAGCGACAAGACCTACCCCTACACCAGCGCGCGCGAACTGGCGCTGGCGTCGGTGGCGCCGCTGGGCGAGGACTACGTGTCGCGCTACCGCCGCTTCGTGGGCGGCGGGCGCATCGACGTCTACGAGAACCCGGGCAAGCGCAGCGGCGCCTACAGCGCGGGCGTGTACGGCGTCGGCCCGTTCATGCTGCTGAACTACAACGACACGCTCGACTCGGTGTTCGTGCTGGCGCACGAGGCCGGCCACGCGATGCACACGGTGCTGTCGTACGAGCACCAGCCGTACGCGACGTCGGACTACACCATCTTCGTCGCCGAAGTGGCGTCGACCACCAACGAGCGCTTTTTGCTCGAGGAGCTGCTGCGCCGCACGAGCGACCCGAAGGAGCGCTTTCTGCTGCTGCAGCACGCGGCCGATTCGATCGTCGGCACCTACTACACACAGGTGCTGTTCGCCGACTTCGAGCTGCAGGCGCACCGCCTCGTGGAGCGCGGCGAGCCGGTCACCACCGAGGTGCTGCGCAAGATCTACCGCGAGGCCGCGCGCGCGTACTACGGCGACGCGGTGACGTTCGACGAGTTCTACGAATACACCTGGGCGCGCATCTCGCACTTCTACAACTCGCCGTACTACGTGTACCAGTACGCCACCTGCTTCGCGTCGTCGGCGCAGCTGTTCCGGGCGATGACCACCGGCACGGCCGAGTCGCGCAAGGCGGCCACCGAGCGCTACCTGAACCTGCTGAAGAGCGGTGGCAACGACCATCCGATGGCGCAGTTGCAGAAAGCCGGCGTCGACCTGACGCAGCGCGCCACGATTCAGGCGGTGATCGACCAGCTCGACATGCTGGTCACGCAGATGGAAGCGGAATCGGCGAAGATCCGTTGATCGAGAGCCCCACAACCCACAGGAGACTTCCATGAGAATGCGCAGCTATCAGGTCTGCGAGTGCGGCGCGCCGCTGCGGCTGGCCGAAGCCGAGGCGCCCACGCCGCAGGGCTCGGAGGTGCTGCTCAAGCTGCTCGCCGCGGGCGTGTGCCATTCCGATCTGCACATCTGGGACGGCTACTACGAGGTCGGCGGCGGCAGGAAGCTGAACCTGATGGAGCGCGGCATCAAGCTGCCGCTCACGATGGGCCACGAGAACGTCGGCGAGGTGGTCGCCATCGGCCCCGATGCCAAGGGCGTGAAGGTGGGCGACGTGCGCCTGGTCAATCCATGGATCGGCTGCGGCGACTGCAAGGTGTGCCGGCGCGGCGACGAGAACCTGTGCGTCAAGCCGCAGTCGCTCGGCGTGTACCGGCAGGGGGGCTACTCGACGCACATGCTGGTGCCGCACACGCGGCACCTGTTCGACATCGGCCAGCTCGCGCCGCGCGACGCGGCGCCGCTCGCGTGCTCGGGCGTCACCGCCTACTCGGCGCTGAAGAAGGTGGCCGCCACGCTGAAGGACGAGCCGGTGGTGCTGATCGGCGCCGGCGGCGTCGGGCTGATGGGCGTCACGCTGGCGCGCAAGATGGGCGCGCGCGACATCCTCGTGGTCGACATCGATCCCGCCAAGCGCGAGGCCGCGCTGCAAGCCGGCGCCACGCGCGCGATCGACGGCGCCGCGCCCGACGCAGTCAAGCAGATCCATGCCGCCACCGGCGGCGGCGCGTGGGCGGTGATCGACTTCGTCGGCTCGAGCCAGACCGCCAACCTCGCGATCGGTGCGATCGTCAAGGGCGGCACCGTGGTGGTGGTGGGCCTGTTCGGGGGCGACGTCACGGTGCCCACGCCGTTCCTGCCGCTGCGCGCGATGACGCTGCGTGGCTCGTACGTGGGCAGCCACGGCGAGATCGCCGAGCTGCTCGACCTGGTCAACCGCACCGGCATGCCGCAGGTGCCGATCCGCACGCGTGCACTCGACGAGGTGGGCGCTGCGCTCGACGACCTGCGCGCCGGCAAGGTGGTGGGGCGCGTGGTGTTGACGCCGGCCGGCTGACCTGGACGCGCAGTGGCCCAGGTGTTCGGCAACGAGGCGCCGCGCCGGCCCCGTGCGGGCGGCATGCGCACGGCCGCGCGCTACCTGGTGGTGATCGACTCCGGTGGCAGCGCGCTGGCGCGCCTGTTCGATCCGTCGCGCGAGCAGGTGGCCGAGTTCGATGCCAGCACCGAGGAGGTCACCGTGATGACGCGAGGCCTCGTGCCGACGCACGGTGCGGCGGGCGCCGAATGGGATCGAGCCCTGGCGGGCCACAGCGTGTCCGAACGCCAGGCCGCGCGCGTCTACACGCTCGACGTCTAACGCGCGCTGCGCACCCCGGGGCCGCACGCGATGGACGCCACGCTCAGTCGCTGCCTGATCGCTGCGCCACAAGCGCGTCCGATCGACGACGTGGCCGCCTGGTGGAGCCAAGTCTGGCTGTCGGTGGACACCCCGGCCGTCGCCAGCCCGGCCGCGCTGGCCGTCGCGGGCGGCTTCGCGGCCGATCGCGTGGGTTGGGCTTTCGCCGCCGGCTACCAGGCGGCGCTGCGCGCCCTGCTGCCCGGGCTGCCGCACGACACGCTGGCGGCGTTGTGCGTCACCGAGGCCGAGGGCAACCGCCCGCGCCACATCCGCACGACGATCGTGCCGCAAGGCGACGGCACGCTGCGCATCGACGGCGCGAAGCGCTGGACCACGCTGGGCCCGAGCAGCACGCTGCTGCTGATCGTCGGCGCGTTGCCCGCGCCGTCCGATGCGAGCCAGCCGCTGCTGAAGGTGGCGCGCGTCGCGCTGCCCACGAGCGGCGTGACGCTGCAGCCGATGGCGCCGACGCGCTTCGTGCCCGAGGTGCCGCATGCGCAAGTGCAGATGCGCGACGTGCGCGTGCGCGCCGATGCGCTGCTGCCCGAGGATGGCTACGACGCCTACGTCAAACCGTTTCGCACCATCGAAGACTTGCACGTCACGCTCGCCGTGCTGGCTTACCTGCTGCGCGAAGGGCGCGCGCGGCAATGGCCGGCGGACTTCAACGAGCAGCTCGTCGCGGCGCTGGCCTTGCTGGAGCAGCTCGCTGCCGAGGATGCGCGCGCCGCCTCGACGCACGTCGCGTTGGCCGGCGCGTTGCGCATCGCGCACCGCCTGTACGGCGACGCGTCCGCGCTGTGGGCCGCGGTCGGCGACGACCCCGCCGCGCGGCGCTGGCAGCGCGATGTGCCGTTGTTCGAGGTGGCCGGCACGGCGCGCGAGCAACGGGCCGCGCGCGCGTGGGAGCGGCTGGGCGCAGCGGCGGCGCCGCGCACGCCCGGGCCGCGCTGAGCGCGCAGGCCGCACCCGGTTCAGACCGGCACGCCCGCGCGCTCGAGATGCACCTCAGTGCATCTGCTTCTTCAGGTTCGAGATCGCGTCGTGCGCCTGCACCACCGCGGATTGCAGCTGCGGATCGAGCGCAGACCCCGCACGCTGGCACGCTTGCTTGGCGCGGTCGCCGGTCTGCTCCAGTTGATCGACGCGGCTGGTGAGCTGGGCCTCGTCGGCGGACTGCTTGGCCAGATTGCGCACGTCGCGCGCTTGTGCATGCATCTGGTCGACGCATTGGCGCAGGTCGTCCGGCGCCTGCTGGCCGGCCTGGCGCACCGCGGCCACCGCCTGATCGGTGCATTGCTCGATGCGCGCGAGGCTTTCGTTGACCTGGTTCATCTGCATGTGGAACTCCTTGGGTTGCATGGCGATGGTCACGCCGTGGACGCCGATCGGGCAAGCCATGTGCCGCCGGCAGCTGCCGGTACCGTGGGCGGCGTGACGCGACTCGGGCGGTCAGCGTTGCAGCAACTCCGTGCGTGCCAGCCCGCGCATCGCGCGCGGCGCTGCAGCGCCTCACCACGCCGCCCGACAGTGGTGAGCGAGCGATGCGTGGGAGACGATCGTGCGCGAGCGCGATGGCGGGCGACCCGACGCCGAGCGCGACAGCGTGATCCGGTTTCTCAGCGGACTCCGCGCATCGTCGTCCCACTGCGTTCGCGTCCTCAGCGCGCCGCCTTGCGCCCGGTCTTCGCGGGGGAGACGCCGGTGCGCTTGGCGGCCACCCGCCGTGCCGCGCCCAACGCGGCGCGCGCCCATGCGATGAGCTCGTCGGGTTCGTCGAGCAGGCGCTCCGGCGCGCGCCAGAACGCAAGGTCGATCAGCGCGCCGCGCTTCTCGTAGTTCAGCGGGGCAAACGCCTCGGCCTCGCGAAAGACCGCGCGGTTGCCGTCGTCGACCCGGAAGTACAGCGTGTTGTCCCGCACCATCGCCAGCATCACGCGATCGCAGAACACCCCGTGCTTGCCGAACATGCGCCGCACGGTGATGCGGCCGAGCGGCGCGAGCTGCTCGCACAGGAACGCGGCGAAGTCGGGGCTGGCGGTCATCGCGTCGGTCGGGCGAGGCGGGCCGCGTGGCTGCAATGCAGGTCGGGCAGCGGACTTACACGACCTGATTCGTGAGCGCCGTCTCGCCGCGCCACAGCCGCTGCAGGTTGTCCAGCAGGATGTCGATCACCGCATCCTCGTAGCGTCGCGTCTCGCCGGCGCTGTGCGGCGTGATCAACACCTGCGGCATCGCCCACAGCGCGGAGTCGGCGGCCAGCGGCTCCTCGTGCATCACGTCGAGGCCGGCGGCCGCGATGCGGCGCTGCTGCAGCGCCTGGATCAGCGCGGGCTCGTCGACGACGCGACCGCGCGCCACGTTGATCAGATGCGCCCCTGGCTTCATCGCGGCCAGCGCCCGGGCGTCGATCAGGTGCTCGGTGTCCGGCGTCAGCGGGCAGGTGAGCGCGACGACGTCGGCCTGGCCCAGCAGCTCCAGCAGGCGGTCATGGGTGTGGAGCGCATCGACATCCGCGCTGGCGGTCGCCGGATCGCGCTTGGTGGCGATCACGCGCATCTCGAACGCCTTGGCCAGGCGCGCCAGCCGCGCGCCGATGCGCCCCAGCCCGACGATCAGCAGTGTCTTGCCGGTGAGCTGGTCTTCGCGCGCGCCGATCTCCGAGATCATGCCGCGCCAGTGCCTGGCCTGCTGGTTGTCGCGCGCCTCGGGCAGGCGACGCGCGAGCGCGAGCATCAACGCCATCGCGTGCTCGGCCACTGCCTGCGCGTTGACGCCGGCGGCACTGGCCAGCCGTATGCCGCGCTCGCGCAGCAGAGCCTTGTCGTACTGATCGGTGCCGGCGCTGATCGATTGGATGAACTTCAGCTTGTGCGCGCGGCCGGCCAGCTCGTTCTTCCACAGCATCGAGGCCACCAGCACGTCGGCCTGGGGCAGGCGCCGCGTCAGCTCGTCGGCGCTGCGCACCTCGACGTGCGCGATGCCGGTGTCGCGCAGCGCGAAGCGCTCGGCCATGCGATACGCGGCGTGCGCGAAGCAGATCGTCAGCTGGTCTCTGGCGGGCAGCATCGGTCGATCGGCGCGTCAGGCGGTTTCCGGCTCGGGCCGGTACCAGCGCGGAAAGAAGGTCGCCACCTGCGGGCCCGACGCCTTCAGCGCATGGCAGCCGTCGATGCTGAACGGCTTGTCGTCCGGGTGGTGCGTCAGGTCGTCCCACAGCGCCTGCAGCACCGCGCTGCCCATCACCCCGGCCAGCTCGTTGATGTGCGTGCAGCCGGCGGTGCGGCCGAACAGCTTGCGGATGGTGTCGCGGTAGCCGCGCCCCACGCGCACGCCGGCGAGCTGGCCGTAGTCGGGGGCGATCGCGCCGCACGCCGCGCCGTACGGCCCGGCGTCGGTGACCGCCTGCGCGGCCACGATCGTCGCGCTGCGATCCACCGTGAAGCGCAGCCACATCGAGTGCATCGGCTGCCCGGCGGGCAACGTGTCGCCGGCGCACGGCACCGGGTGCGGCCAGGCGTCGGTGAGGTGGCCCTCGATGTCCCACAGCCCGTCGTTGCGGGCGAAGGCGCGGACCGTGATCGAGCGGGTGTGCGACGCTTCACGCGCGCAGTCGGGTGCAGGCAATGGCATGAAGGGATGAATGGCAGTCAATCGGGTGACGCCAAGCCTACACCGTGCGCAGCCCGGCCCTCGATGCCGGCGCGGCCCTCAGCGTTTGCCGAGCTGCTCCTGCGCGGCCTTGCGGTCGGCGGCCACGCGCTGCGCATGCGGACGCTGACCGATCAAGGCCGCGTACGATTTCCAGTCCACGTCGTGCGCCAGCAGCAGGTCTTCGCCCAGCACCAGCCGGCTGGCCATGCCCACCAGTGGCAGGCTGACCCAGGCCGCGCAGTCGGCCTGGGTGAACGCGTCGCCGGCCACGTACGGCGCGAACTTCGCCAGGCGGCGGAACGCCGGAATGTTCTTGACGAGGCGCTTGCGCACGCTGGCCTGCGTCGCCTCGCTCACCGTGCCGCCGAAAAAGGCCTGCCCGTACAGCTCGCGCGCCACCAATTCGAGGTGCAGGTCGATGAAGATCGACAGCTCGCGCACCTTGGCCGCCGCATAAGGCTCGGCCGGCAGCAACGGTGGCTGTGGCGCAATCGCCTCGAGGTAGCCCATGATCGCCTCGCTCTCGCACAGCGGGCCGTGCGGCGTGCGCAGGAACGGCACCTTGCCGAGCGGCGTGCACGACAGCACCGCGTCTTCCTTGGAACCGGTGGGCACATGCTCCTCTTCGAACGCGATGCCCTTTTCGAGCAGGGCCAGCTTGACCTTGTTGTAATAGTTCGAGATGGCGATGCCGCAGAGCTTGATCATCGATGTCTCCTGGAGGGGTGTCCGCAGTGTAGGCAGTGCCCACGCCGGCGACGGTCGTCTGCGCGACACGGCCCTGCGCCGGCGCGCCCCTGCGGGTAAGCTCTCATTCCGACCAGAGAGATGTTGGATGCCCAAGGGTCTGCTGCACACGGCGTGGCTTGCGTTGTGCGTCATTGCGCTGGCGTTGGTGACGCTGCAACCGGCCGCCGCGCTCGATCCCGACCGCGGGCGTCTCGGCTTCACGGTATACGTGGAGGTCGACGGCAGCGTCCTGAAGCCGATCCTGAAGTCGGTGTGGGTGCAGGAGATCGAGCCCGGTTCACCGGCCGAAGCCGGCGGCCTGAAGGTCGAGGACCAGATCCTGCAGGTGCAGGGCAAGCCGCTCGCGGGTGCCAACGCGCGCGAAGTGGCGTCGATGGTGCAGGTGCCGCCGGGCCAGACGCTGCGACTGGTGGTGCGCAGCAGCGACGGCGCCGAGCGGCACGTGACGATCGTGGCCGGGCCGCCGGTGAGCCAGCGCCGCTGAAGGTGCGCAGCGTCACCCAGGCCGGCGCGCAGCCGCCGGCCAGAATGCCGGGCGCTGTCTGAGCCTTCCTCGTCATGAACCGGCCGCCGCAGACCGATCCCGCGCACCTCAAGCGCATCAACGCGCTGCTCGAGGTGGCGTTGGCGTTGCCGTTCGAGCAGCGCGATTCCTGGCTGCGCACGCTGCCGCCCGAGCAGCAGGACGTGGTGCCGGAGCTGCGCGACCTGCTCGAGCGAGCCGCCGTCGAGTCCGACACGTTCATGCGCGAGCCGGTGCAGGTGGCCGAGGGCAGCGACCTGTTCGACGACCCGACCGACCAGCCGGGCGACGCGGTCGGGCCCTACCGGTTGATCCGCGAGCTCGGTGCCGGCGGCATGGCCACGGTGTGGCTGGCCGAGCGCAGCGACGGCACGATGCAGCGCCAGATCGCGCTCAAGCTGCCGCGCACCGGCTGGGCGCTCGGGCTGGCGCGCCGCATGGTGCGCGAGCGCGACATCCTGGCCGCTCTCGAGCATCCGCACATCGCGCGGCTGTACGACGCCGGCCTCACCGATGCTGGCCGGCCCTGGCTGGCGATGGAGTTCGTCAGCGGCGTGCCGATCGACGAGTACTGCCGCCAGCAAGGGCTCTCGGTGGCGCAGCGCCTGCGCCTGTTCCTGCAGGTGACCGATGCGGTGGCGCATGCGCACGCGCGGCTCATCGTGCACCGCGACCTGAAGCCGCACAACATCCTCGTCACGCCCGACGGTGCGGTGCGGCTGCTCGACTTCGGCGTGGCCAAGCTGCTCGAAGACGACGTGGCAGCCGAGGCAAACCTCACCCAGCTGCTCGGCCGCGCGGTGACGCCCGACTACGCCTCGCCCGAGCAGGTGAGCGGGCGGCCGGTCGGCGTGGCCACCGACGTCTATTCGCTGGGCATCGTGCTGTACGAGCTGCTCACCGGCCAGCGCCCCTACCGCATCGGCAAGCTCACCGCGGCCGCGCTCGAGCAGGCGATCACCGAAGCCGATGTGCCCCTGGCCAGCGCGCGAGCCGGCGCCGACGCGGCGCTGCGGCGCGCGCTGCGCGGCGACCTCGACACCATCCTGGCCAAGGCCCTGAAGAAGGATGCGAACGAGCGCTATGCGAGCGTCGAAGCGTTCGCGGGCGACATCCGCCGGCACCTGGCAGGCCGGCCGGTGCAGGCGCGCCCCGATGCGCTGGGCTACCGGCTGGCCAAGTTCGTGCGGCGCAATCGCGGCGCGGTGCTGGCCGGCGGGTTGCTGTTCGGCGCCATCGTCGCCGGGTTGGTGGGCACGCTGTCGCAGGCCTCGCGCGCCGAACGGCTGGCCGCGCAGGCGCAGCACGAGCGCGATGCCGCCCTCAACGAGCTCAAGTTCGCCGAGGCGTCCGAGGCCTTCATGCGGTTCATCCTCAACGAGACCTCGGACAAGCCGTTCACCACCGCCGAGTTGCTGGCGCGCGCCGACGCGCTGGTCGACGCGCAGTACGCCAACGATGCCGCGCTGCGCGCGCGCATGCAGCTGGTGCTGACCGATCTGTTCGCCGAGCAGCGCGACTACACGCGCGCGCAGGCGGTGCTCGATCGGGCCCGCCAGTCCGCGCAAGCCGCGGGGGACGCCGCACTGCTGTCGCAGGTGGAGTGCTATCAGGGCAGCCAGCTCAGTGCCAAGGGCCAGACCGAGCCGGCCGAGCCGCTGTTCACGCATGCGATCGCGCGCCTGCTCGCGCGCGCGCCCCTGGACAAGGCCGCGCTGGTCAAGTGCTATGTGCAGCGCACGAGCTTTCAGATGCGCATGGAGCGTCCGCAGGCGATGATCGATGACGCCGACGAGGCGCTGCGCCTGATCGGCACGCCGCGGCCCGCGCAGGTGGCGCTGGTGCGCGGCATGCGCGTGATGCAGGCCAACGGCTACGATGCACTCGGCCAGACGCCGCGCGCGGTCGAGATCTACGAGCAGGAGATCGAGGCCGCACGGCGCCTGGGCATCAGTGGCGCGACGCTCGACACCGCGCTGCCCAACAACCTCGGCGTCGTGCTCGGGCGCACCGGGCAGATCCTGCGCGCGCTGCGCGCCTACGAGATCGGGCTGGCGACGACCACGGTCGACGGCGAGCCCACCGACCATGCGCTGATGATCAACCACGCGCGGCTGCTGGTGGATGTCGGGCGCGCGCAGGAGGCGATTCCGCGCCTGGAGCGCGCCATCGCGGCCAGCGAGCGCGCCGGCGATCCGCTGTTCGTCGGCCTCGGCCGCTTCGGCCTCGCCGCGGCCCACTGTGAGTTGCGCGACTGGACGCGTTGCGATGCGCTGATGGCCGAGGCGCGCGCCACGCTGAAGCCCGTGCTGCCGCCGGACCGCGCCATCTGGGGCACGCTCGACGTGACGGCGGCGCGCGCGGCCCTGGCGCGCGACGAGCTGCCGCGTGCGCGCGCGCTGCTGCGCAGCGCCATGGCCCTCTACGATGCGGCGCCCGATCGCAGCCCCGGGCGTGCGCGCGCGTTGACGTTGCTGGCCCGTGTCGAGGTGCGGCAGGGCGACCTGCCTGCGGCCCAGGGCCACGCCTCCGAGGCGGTGGCGGCGGCGCGCCGCATCGCCGCCGGCTTCCCCTACAGCGAGTGGGTCGGCAGCGCACGGCTCGCCGAGGGTGCGGTCGCGCTGGCGCAGGGCGACACGGCGAGCGCGGCGAGCGCACTGCAAGACGCCCTCGAGCACCTGCAGCGCAGTGCCGGCGACGCGGCGCCGGCCACCCGCGAAGCGCAGGCGCTGCTGGCGCGCCTGCCGGCATCGAGCGCCGGCCGCTGAACCACACCGCGATGGAACCATCGATCACCGATCAACTGCTGGGCGCCGCGCGCGAGCTGTCGTCCACCCTGGCCACGCAGCGCTTTGGCGCGCCGATCGCGCACGTGTACGACCCGCTGCAGTACGCGTGGGCCGGCTACGAGGCGTACGTGAAGCGCTACGGCGCGACACGCCGGCGCGTGGTGCTGCTAGGCATGAACCCGGGTCCGTTCGGCATGATGCAGACCGGCGTGCCGTTCGGCGAGATCGCCGCGGTGCGCGATTGGATGGGCCTGCGCGCGACCGTCGAGCGTCCGGCGCGCGAGCATCCGAAGCGGCCGATCGAGGGATTCGACTGCGCACGCTCCGAAGTGAGCGGACGGCGCCTGTGGGGCTGGGCCGAGCTGCGCTTCGGCGCGGCCGACGCGTTCTTTCGCGACTGGTTCGTGCTCAACTACTGTCCGCTCGTGTTCCTCGAGGCATCGGGGCGCAACTTCACGCCCGACAAGCTGCCGGCGCTGCAGCGCCAGGCCGTCGCACGGGCCTGCGACCACCACCTGGCCGCGGCGTTGAGCGCGCTTCAACCGCAATGGGCCATCGGCATCGGCGCGTTCGCCGAGCGCTGCCTGCGCGGCGTGGTGGAGGGCGATCGCGTCGATTCAGCGCTCGCGCGCCGCATCCAGGTGGCGCAGATCCTGCATCCGAGCCCGGCCAGCCCGGCGGCCAACCGCGGCTGGTCCGATGCGGTGGACCGCACGTTCGCGCAACTCGGCGTGCCGCTGGGGCAGGGCGTGGCATCCTGAGCGTGCCGGCGTCGCCATGCCGCGATTCGCTCGGGCGCTGCGGCCCGATGTCCGCCGGCGCGCGGTCCCTGCGTGGATGCAGCGGATTCACTTCGTTGGCACACCTCACCGACCCCTGCCATGCTTGACGACCCGACCCCCCACCTCCTCGCCGACGCCTGCACGCGTGCGGCGCGCTACCTCGCTGGCCTGGACGCGCGCGCCGTCGCGCCGACGGCCGAAGCGATCGCGCGCCTGGCCGAGCTCGACGTGCCGCTGCCGCCGCGCGCCAGCGACCCGCTGCAGACGCTGCGCACGCTCGACGAACTGTGCTCGCCCGCCACCATGGCGATGGCCGGCCCGCGCTTCTTCGGCTTCGTGATCGGTGGTTCGTTGCCGGTGGCGCTGGCGGCGCAGTGGCTGGCCGGCGCGTGGGACCAGAACAGCGCGCTGTACCGCGGCACGCCGGCCACCGCGGCGCTCGAACAGGTGGCGCTGGGCTGGCTGCTCGACGTGCTGCAGTTGCCCGCCGGCAGCGGCGGCGCCTTCGTCACGGGTGCCACGGTGGCCAACCTGTGCGCGCTGGCTGCCGCGCGCCACACGGTGCTGGCGCGCGCAGGCTGGGACGTCGAGGCGCAGGGGCTGATCGGTGCGCCGCCGGTCACGGTGGTGGTCGGCGACGAGGCGCACCCCTCGGTCACCAAGTCGCTCGGCATCCTCGGGCTCGGGCGCAACCGTGTCGTCCGTGTGCCGGTCGATGGACAGGGCCGCATGGTGGCGTCGCAGCTGCCGCTGCTGTCGGGGCCGGCGATCGTGTGCACGCAGGTCGGCAACGTGAACACCGGTGCTTTCGACCCGGTGGCCGAGATCTGCGAGCGTGCGCACCGCGCCGGCGCCTGGGTGCACGTGGACGGCGCGTTTGGCTTGTGGGCCGCGGCAGCGCCGTCGCGCGCGCACCTGGCGCACGGCATCGCAGAGGCCGACTCGTGGGCCACCGACGCGCACAAGTGGCTCAACGTGCCCTATGACAGCGGCCTGGCGTTCGTGCGCGACCCGCATGCGCTGCAGGCGGCGATGGCGATCACCGCCGAGTACCTGCCCACCGCGAGCGCGCAACGCAACCCGGCCGACTTCACGCCCGAGCTGTCGCGCCGCGCGCGCGGCGTCGAGGTGTGGGCCGCGCTGCACGCGCTCGGCCGCGCCGGCCTGGCCGAGCTGATCGAGCGCCATTGCGCGCAGGCGCGGCGCTTCGCCGGGCAGCTGGCCGCCGCCGGCTTCGAGATCCTGAACGACGTGGAGCTCAATCAGGTGCTGGTCTCGTTCGGACCAGCCGAGCACACGCTGCGCGTGATCGAGCGCATCCAGCACGAGGGCACCTGCTGGGCAGGCCCCACCGTGTGGCAGGGCCGCACCGCGATGCGCATCAGCGTCTCGAACTGGTCGACCACCGGCGCCGACGTCGATCGCAGCGTGGCGGCGATCGTGCGCGCGGCACGCGCGGGTTGAGCGCGTGCCCGGCGTCAGGCGATCGGCAGGAGCAGTTCCACCGTTGTGCCCTGCTGAGAGGGTGACACGCTCAGCTCGGCGCCCAGCGACGCTGCACGGCGCGCCATGTTGCCGAGGCCGCGACCGGCGGCCTGCGGTGGCGCGAATCCCTTGCCGTTGTCGGTCACACGGATGAACGCTTGGCGCTGGTTGGGCGACAGACCGGTTTCGAGGACCACCCGGGTGGCTTGCGCGTGCTTCAGCACGTTGGCGAACGCCTCCTGCAGGATGCGCAGGATGTGCAGCAAATTGCGCGGCGACAGGTACGAGAGTTCGGGCAGGTCGCTCACCTGCCAGATCAGCTCGATGCCCATGGCGTGCAAGCGCTTCTCGAGCCGATAGCGGAAGTTGCCCAGCACGGGCAGCAGTTCGTTGTCGCTGGAATCGAGGGAGTCGATCGCCAGCCGCAAGTCGTCGATGCACTCGCGCAGAACGGCAGCAATTTCGCGGGTCGAAGCGCCGTCGGTCTCGGCCAGGCTGAGCGCGGCGATCAGCTGAGCTCCGATGCCATCGTGCATGTCGGTCATGATGCGTTGGCGTTCTTCGGCCACCGCTGCTTCGCGCGACAAGGCCTGCAGCTTCTGAAAGTTGCGCTCCAGCTCGCGCTGCTTGAGGCGCACGCGCTCCTCCAGCTCGACGTTCATCCGCTGCGACTCGGCAAGCGCCTTGGCCACGCGCCGGTATTTCTCGAGGTCCACGCGCTAGCCCTCGCTGTCGCGTTGAGTCGGTGGCATCACAACAGCCCCATCTTGCCGGCCTCGTACACCGCCTCGCCGCGCGAATGCACCGCCAGCTTCTGATAAATCTTCTTCACGTGGGCGGTGATGGTGTGCGGCGACACCTCGAGCAGCCGCGCGATCTCGCCGAAGCTGAAGCCCTTGGCGATCAGCGCCAGCACTTCGGACTCCCGCGGCGTCAAACCGGACGTCGCCGGTTCAGGCGTGGGATCGACCGCCTCCTTCTTCGGCTGAAAGCGCTTGAGCAACTTGCGGGCGATCACCGGGCTGATCGGCGAGCCGCCCGCACGCAGCTCCGCGATCAGGCCGACGAACTCTTCGGGCAGGCTGTCCTTCAGGATGTAGCCGGTGGCGCCGGCCTCGATGCTCGCCAGCACGTGCTCCTCATCGCCGAACACCGAGATCACCATGATGTCGGTGGCGGGGTGACGCGCAGCGGTCTCGCGAATCAGCTCGATGCCGCTGCCGTCCGGCAGGCCGAGGTCGGTGAGCAGGACATCGGGCGCCTGCCGATCGATGGCCCGACGCGCGGATGCGAGGTCGCCCACCGCGGCGAGCAGCGACAGCGTCGGTGATTGCGCAACGATGCGACAGAAACGCGCGAGGAACGCCGGGTCGTCCTCCACCACCATCACGGTCGTCGTCGCCACAACCGGTCTCCAGTCGATCGCTTCGCATGGTAGTCGCGAGCGTGGGCGGTGGCATCACGCATTGCCGTGATGCCCGGGCCGGCTCACTCGGCGCTGGCGCTGGCAGCGACGATCGCCGTTGTGCAGGCTTGGTCGCGACTCTTGGCCTCGCGTGCAGGCGCTTCGTGGCTGCGCGACACCACCGCGCCAACGTGGTTCGGCTGCGTTGAGGTGGATTCCATCCACACGGTGATCACTGTCGCGGCAAAGCAGGCGAGCAGCGTGGCCCCAAAGGTCAGGTCGTTCATGGAGTGCTCCTTCGGCTGAGGGAAAGACGTGCTCGTGACACGTCGGCGGTCAGCTTAGGAGGCCGATCCCCGCGGCGACATCGCGTGATGCCGTCGACGGGTCACGCGTTCGCGTGAGGATCCTTGCGTGGTGGCGTGGCCCCAAGTCGCGTCGGCCTAGTTCACCACCTTCACCGGCTGCCCCGGCTTCGGCTCCGCGCCGCCGCCGTACACCCCGTTCATCAGCTTCAGCGCCGCCTCGGCCCGCGCGGCCGGCAGCGGGGAGGACTTGGCGAGCTCGCTGAAGCCGCCGCGCGGATAGGGCACCGTCTGCACGCTCCAGGGCCTGGCGGTGGCGCGGTCGGCCGCCGTCAGTGCGCGAAACGACGACTCTGCCTCGCGGATGCCGGCGCTGGCGCGGTCGCGCGCCGCGGCATCCTTGCCCACGTATTGCAGCAGGTAGTTGCGCTCGCCGGGGCCGGTGACGAGCGTCAGGCTCACCGTGCGGCTCTGCCCTTGCTGGTCGCGCACGGTGCCGTCGAAATGCGTGGCCGACAGGCCATGCAGCGTGCGCTTCTCGGTGCGGCCATCGCTCGGCTTGAAGACGTTGCGGATCACTTCGTCGTGCGTCTTGCCGGCCTTGGCTGGCACCAGCCGCACGATCAGGCCCGCGTCGCCGGCGCCGTTGACGAGCGCGATCGCCTCGGGCGCGTTCTCGATCTGCCAGCCCTCCGGCGCGGTGAGCGCGATGCCCAGCCCCTCATGGTAGAAGTTGCGCCCGCGCGTGACGCCTTGCTCGCGGCTGTCGCCGAAGGTCATGCCGTCGATGGCCTGCAGGTAGCGCGCGCGCCCGTCGTCGACATAGCTGCCTGCCTGCGCCTTGTACTTGGCCGCGAACGCCTTGATGTCGGCCAGCCGCTTGTCGTTGGCCGGGTGCGACGCGAGCCAGTTCGATGCCGATGCCACCGGTCGGCCCTCGGCCTTGGCCAGGTCGGCGGCGAACTGCTCCTGGCTCTTCAACACCTGGATCACGTCGACCATGTTCTGCGGGTCGTACCGGTTGCGTGACAGGTACTCGGCGCCCAGCTCGTCGGCCTGCGATTCCTGGTCGCGGCTGTAGGAGGCGATGTAGCCGGCGGCCGCGCTCTGCGACATCTGGCTCGCCATGTTGGTGGCGCCGCTGACGCCACCGACTTCGAGCACCGCGCCGAGCACGGTGGCCGCGATCACGCCGATGCCGGCGGTCTGCTGGCGCGTCGCGCGCTGTGCGCCGTGGCGCGCGGTGACGTGGCCGATCTCGTGGCCCATCACGCCGGCCAGGTCGGCCTCGCTGTCCAGGTAGGCCATGATGCCGCGCGTCACGTACACGTAGCCGCCGGGCAGCGCGAAGGCGTTGATCTCCTTGCTGTCGAGCACCGTGAAAGTCCACGTGAGGTTGGCGCGGTGCGACTGGCTGGCGAGCCGCTGACCGAGGTCGTTGACGTAGGCCTGCAGCTTCGGGTTGTCGTAGGCACCGTACTCTTCGAGCACCTCCTTGTGCGCCTTGGCGCCCTCGGCGATCTCGGTGGGTTCGTCCATCACCGTGCGCTCGGTCTTGCCGGTCACCGGGTTGACCACTTGGGTGCCGCATGCCGCGACCAGCACGGCGGCCATCAACAACGGGCGGATCGGGCGCAGGCTCATCGCAACCTCCAGCCCGCGGCGACGCCGCGGCTCGGCCGAGAGCGTAAACCGGGACGCCCGACGCCAGCGAGCGTGCCGGCGCGGCACGCGCAGCCAGAGCGCGGCGTCAACGCCGGCTGGGTTGCAGCGCGCGCGCCAGCGCGAACAGCTTGCCCTCGTGCCAGCGGGCGGACACCAGCTGCACGGCCAGCGGCAACCCCTGGTCGTCGAAGCCGAACGGCACCGAGAGGGCGGGGTGGCCGGTGTAGTTGAAGCCCGCCAGATGGCTGCCCAGGCGCAGGTACGGCTGCGGATGTCCGTCGACGTCGATCGGCGTTCCCGGCTTCGCGTGGGCGAAGGCGTTGGTCATCGCCACCGGGCACAGCAGCGCGTCCCACGCCGTGAACCAGTGTTCGAGCTGCGCGCAGCGTTGCTCGCGGCGCGCGGTGGCACGCAGGTGGTCTTCGAAGGTGGGCTTGCGTCGCTTGTCCGGTTGGAAGGCGCCCAACATCATCTGCACCAGCTCGCCGTGCGCCTCGAGGTCGGCTGCGAGCTGCGGCAACGGCGACGCCACGGTGTCGACGACGACGCCACAGTCGGCCAGCGCGCGCGCGGCGCGGCGCAGCGCGTCGGCACTGCTGCGCGCGATCGGCCCGTCGTCCAGTGTGTGCACGCAGGCCACGCGCAGCCCGGCGGCGGTGCTGGGTTCGGACAGCGGCACGGGCGGCACGTCCATCTCGTCCGGATGCGGTTGGCCCAGCAGCTGCATCAGGAACACGAGATCGTCCAGCGTGCGCGTCAAAGGTCCCACGCAGGAGACGACGCGCACCTGTCGTGGATGGTGCTGCGGATTCGGGTGCACGCCGTCGGCCGAGATGCGGTGCTCGGTGGGCTTGAGCCCGTAGACGCCGCAAAACGCCGCCGGCAGCCGCACCGAGCCCGCCAGGTCGGTGCCGATGTCGAACGGCGACATGCTGCTGGCCACCGCCGCGGCGCCGCCCGTGGAGCCGCCGCTCGTGCGGCGGTCATCGTGCGGGTTGCTGGTGCGGCCGTACACCGGGTTGCTGCATTGATAGTCCGACAGGAACTCGGCGACGTTGGTGCGGCCGAACAGGATCGCGCCGGCGGCGCGCAGGCGCCGCATCACCGCACCGTCGCGCTCCGGCCGGTAGTCGGCGAACGGCTTCGCCCCCACGGTGGTCAAGACGCCGGCGACTTCGTGGCAGTCCTTGAGCGCAAACGGCACACCGTGCAGCGGCCCCCAGATTTCGCCTCGCGCGAGCGCCGCGTCGGCCTCGCGCGCACGCTGTCGCGCGCCATCGAAGTCGAGCGCGACCACGGCGTTGAGGCGCGAATTGAACTGCGCGACGCGTTGCGCGTGCAGGTCGAGCGTTTCCAGCGCGGAGCGCTCGCGCTGGCGGATCGCGCGTGCGATCGACAGCAAGGATGCGTGGGTCAAGTCGGACATCGTGTTCTCCCGCTGGCGGCATCGCTGAGTTCATCGTGCCGGCGGCCGGGCAGGGCGACCTGATCGAGCTTGCGGTGCACCTGATCGCGGTTGCGGTTCGCGGCGCGCCGTCACGATGCGCCGCTGTTCGATCGGTCGCGCCACGAGCCGCTGCTGGCTCACATGGAGCGAACCGCGTGCCCGCGCCGCCATCGACTGGAGCGTGCGCGAGCGAGGCGGCCTACACGCCGGGGCGCCACTGGCCCTCCACTGGCGCAACGCGCGCCACGCGACGCCGTGGATCCTCAGGGCCGCTTTGCCGAGATGGCGCGCGCTGCGGCGAGCCGGCGCGCGTGGGGTGCGGGGCGAGCCGAGGTCAATCCGACCGCGCGCAGCACGCGCCGCCGGCGCTCGACGATGGCGCCGGTTGCGGCTCGTAGCGATCGTGGTGGCGCACCCACGCCATCGTGTGCTCGAGGCCCTCCTCGTGGCGGCCCAGCGGCGTGAGGTCGAGCAATGCGTAGGTGCCCATCATCGCCTCGACGCCGCGGCCGTAGCGCGAGTAGGTGTGGAACACCGCGCCGGCGTCGTCTTGGTAGAACACGCTGATGCCGGGCAATTCTTCGGTGAACGCCGGCACCGTGTAGTTGTAGTGGACCTTGCCGCTGGCCACTTCGTCGGGCGTGAACGTGACGCCGAAATCGTGGTTGAAGTCGGTGCCGTGCGACGACACCCAGGTGAATTGCCAACCCATGCGCCGGCGAAAGCGCTCGATGTCGGCCAGCGGCGCGCGCGACACCACCAGCAGCGTGACGTCGCGCTGCGCCAGGTGCGCCCGCATGCCGTCGTGGTGGTCGGCCATGTACGAGCAGCTCGGGCAGCCGGCCTCCCAGCCGGGCGCAAACATGAAGTGCTGCACCAGCAGTTGGCGGCGCCCGTCGAACAGCTCGGCCAGCATGCGCGGGCCGGCGGGTGTGTCGAAGACGTAGCGCTTTTCCAGGCGCACCCACGGCAGCGCGCGGCGCTCGCGTGCCAGCTGGTCGCCCAGGCGCGTGAGCTCCTTCTCGTGGGCCAGCAGTTGCTTGCGCTCGGCGAGCCATTGGTCGTGCGAGACGACGCGGTGGTGGGTGGCGGCATCGGGGGCGGTGGTGTTCATGCGGTACTCCTGGCTCGCAGAGCCGTCGTGGGTCAATCGGTGGACTACGGGGCGCGCGTCAGTCGCGCGGGATGATGCGGTCGTACGCCTCGCGGCGCTCGCCGAAATGGGTCCAGAACGCGCGCGGCGTGCGCTCGGCCAGCACGTCTTCCAGCGTGTCGAGGTGGGTGTGCCAGCCGCCGGCCACGTTGAGCATCGTGCTGCGTTGCGCCAGCTTGCTGTGCACCAGCGTGAGGTGCGTGTGCTCGCCGCGCGGCGTGAGCTCGAAGCTGACCTCCGATGCGTTCGGGCTGCCCTCCTGGAAGGTCATCACCAGCAGGCGCGGCGGCTCGATGCGCAGGATGCGGCACTGTGTCAGATGCGTGCCGCCGAACTCCTGCAACTTGGGCGGCACCTTCTCGCTCGACAGCTTGTCGTTGTCGAAGCGCAGGTCGATGCAATCGCCGGCCTGGGCCGGGGCCGTGCCGCCAGCCAGCCAGCGCGCGCGCTTGGCGGGGTCCACGAGGAAGCTCCACACCTTGTCGATGGGGGCTTTGAGCGTGCGCTCCATGCGCAGGGTTTGGGCGTCGATCACGCGTCCGAGTTCGGCGGGGGGCCGTGCGGTCATCGGGTCTCTCCAGGTTCGTCGGTGGGGGTTTCAAGGTCGCGTTGCAGCGCGCGCTCCAACGCATCGAGGCGGTTGTGCCAGAAGGCTTCGGTGTGCTGCAGCCATTGGTCCGCCTGCGTCAGCACCGCGGGCTCGAGGCGGCACACGTGCGTGCGCCCGAGCACCACGCGCGACACCAGGCCAGCCCTCTCCAGCGCCTTCACGTGCTTGGAGGCACCGGCAAACGACATGCGGAACGGCGCGCCCAGCTCGCCGATGCTGCTGTCGCCGTGCGCCAGCAGCTGCAGCATGGTGCGCCGCGTGCGGTCCGCCAGGGCATGGAACACGGCGTCGAGCCGATCGTCTTCTAATTCAACCATGGGGTTGAATGTAGTGCGGCTCCGATCAATAGTCAACCAGTTGGTTTAATTACAGATGTCATCCGGAGGGGCACCCGGTTGCACGGCGTGCGGGGTGGACAGCGTGCGGCCTCGTCCTACAGACATCGCGTGTCGACGGCGCGACGCTTGCGCATCGAGACAAGGAATCCCCATGGCCAGCAGCAGCATCCAGGGCGGCGCGCGCCACCCGGCGCGTCCCAGCGGCACCGACGTCGACGCCCTGGGCCCCAGCGACAGCAGCGACACCGGCAGCGACGTGCAGCACGAGCGGCGCATGCCCACCCGCGCCGACAGCGCGGATGAACTCGGCGCGCTGCCAGCGCACCGCGACAGCACCAGCGACGCGCAAGGCACCGGCGAGCGTGCATCGGCCGTGGGCGACGCCGAGGGGAGGCAAGGCGCCGACATTGCGCCGGACCAGGTGGTCGACCTCACGGAGGCCAGCGCAGACAGCGACGCCATCGACGACGACGCGCGCCGTGTGGCCGAGCTCGCGGACGACAGCGACGACACCGACGACGAGATCGCCGACAGCGACGACGAGGCGCGGCGCTAGGCGCGCGTCACCTCGTCGCACAGCGCGATCGCCTGGTGCACATAGCCACCGCCGAACAGGCGCGCGTGGTTGAGCAGGTGCACCAGCTGGTACACCGGCCGACGCCGCGCGTAGCCCGCGTGCAGCGGCGCGGCCTCGCGATAGGCAGGCCAGAAGCCGGCGGGCGGTGTGCCGAACAGCTCCATCATCGCGAGCTCGGCCTCGGCATCGGACACCGACACCGCGGGGTCGAAGACCACCGGCTCACCGCCGGCGAGGCAACCCCAGTTGCCACGCCACAGGTCGCCATGGATCAGCGCGGGGCGCGGCCGGTGGCCGTCGTCGAACAGTCTGGGCAGGGCCTGCACCACGCGTTGCACCGCGGTGGGCAGCGGCGCGGGCAGGCCCACGACCAGCGCCAGCAGCCGCTCGTGCGCGACGAACGCCAGCCAGCCGTCGAGTCCGCCGCGCGCGCTCCAGTGGTTGCGCTGCGGCGTGCCGCCGAGCCAGTTGTCGCGGTGCCAGCCGAACCGACCCTCGCCCGGCGCGCGCGCACGATGCAGCGCGCCGAGCGCCTGGCCGAAGCGCGCGCCGAAGTCCGCTGAGTCGCGCGGCGCGAAGTCGAGCCATTCGAGCGCGAGCAGCGCACGCTCGGTGGTGCTCCAGCTGCCGACCACCGCCGGCACGCGGATGCAGCGCGCCGCGGCCAGCGCCGCCAGGCCGTCGGCCTCGGCCTCCAACATCGCGGCGTGCGCCAGCGGCGCGCTCTTGACGAACAGCGCGCCAGCGGCGCCTTCGGCGCGCCAGGTGTCGCAGAAGCTGCTGGCGCCGAGCGTGCGCACGCGCCAGGCGCCGCCCAGGCGCGCGTGCAGCAGATCGGCCACCATGGGGTGAGGCTACCCCATGGTGTCGCGCGTCGGATCAGTCGTCCTTGTCGCGGTCGTGGCCGTGCCCGCGGCGACGGCACTCGCCGCGCGATGTGCCACCTTCGCGGAAGTCGAGCGGACCGTTGACCTCGTGCTTGTACTTCACCAGCACGCTGTCGCAGACCTCCTCGCGCGTCTCGAGGTTGCCGCCGCAATGGAAGTTGGCCGCGTCGTCGGTGCTGCCGCTGCCGTTGTAGATCGAGGTCTGCGGGTACGGACACAGAGGGCGCGAGCGCGTGACCACGCCGCCCGCGGTGACGGTGGCGCTGATGGTCTTGGGAGACTGCTTCTTCTCGACCCAGTTGACCAGCGCGTCGAACAAGCCTTGCGGCTGCGGGCCCGCGCCGCCACCGCAGTGGCCGACCCCAGGAGCGCGGAACAGGCGATAGAACTTCTGCACGCCGCTGAAATCGTCGTCGTGCGGGCCGCCGTAGCGCTCGGCCATCTGCCGGTAGTAGTGCAGCACGCCCTGCGGCATGATCAGCTGGTCGTTGGCACCGACAAACGTGAGCAGCTTGCCGCCGCTCGCCCGGAAAGCATCGAGGTCGTCGAAGGTGTCGGTCACGTCGGCGATGTTGCGCGAGCCGGCCTGCGCCACGTTGGCGTAGGTGTTCGTGCTCACCGTGGTCCAGTCGAAGCTGCGGTCATGCATGTCCCAGTGGAATTGGGTGACGCCGAGGAAGAACGGCGCGGTGCCGTTCAACCCCGATAGGTTTGTGCCGCGGTCGAGGCCGAACCAGATGCGCTTGCCGTCGGGGTTGCGCGGGCCGTCCCAAATGCGGTCGATCGCCTCGGCCTCGGCGGCGTTGAGGCAGTTGCTCGCCGGTGCACCGGGCACCCCGCAGATGTTCGCCTTGGCACTGAACGAGCACGCGCGCGGCTCGTCGATCACGCCGTCGACCACGCCGTCGGCGGCGTCGCACGCAGCCACCGCCGACGCGGTGGTCTGGTTGAGCTTGGCCGCCGCGATCGGCCCGCCGGTGAGATCCTTCATCACGATCTGGCCCCACATCTGCGCGGTCTGAAAGCGCGTCCAGTACATCGCCGGGGCGCTGGCAAGGATGCCGTCGAGTTCGCGCGGCAGCTCCTGCGCCAGCAGGTAGCCCTGACGGCCGCCGGTGGAGCAGCCGTTCCAGTAGTTGTAGGCCGGTTTCACCGCGTAGTAGGTGGCGGCGATGCGCTTGGACAGCAGCACCTGCTGCTTGATGCCGTTGCGGATGAAGTCGTTGATGAACTGCAGGTTGTACGTGCCGTCCAGGTTGACGCCGGCCTCGCAGTTGAAGTCGGCGGCGCCGTGCCCGGTGTCGTTGCCCGAGCCGACGTAGCCGGCATTGACCGGCGCGTTGACCGCCAGGCTGCCCGAGCAGCCGCCGCCGCCGATGCCCTGGGTGCGGCCGTTCCACGCGCCGACCACCCCGCCGATGCCGCCGTCCAGCGGTCCGAGCGGCAGCCCGACGCGCACGTTGATGTTCTGCTGCGGCGAGTTGCCGACCAGCACGTCGACCTGGCAGAACGACACGTTGGCGCCGGCCGCCGGCACGATCGCCGCGGTGACCGCCTTGATGCCGGGCGTTCCGACCAAGCCGCCGGCGTCGCCGGCGAGCTGCGCGCACAGCAGCGGCTGCGGCGGCCGCGGTGGCGGCCGGTGCCGATCGTTGTCAGCGGCGACGGGGCCGCCGGCCAAGAGGCCTGTGCCGAGCAGCAGCGCGGTGGGCAAGAGCGGATGGGCCATGGTGTCTCCTGGTGTGATGGTGGCGTGCGCGATTCGCTCGCACGCGGCGCGGCCCGCATGCGATGGTGGCGCGACCCTCGCGTGACCGGTATTGCAAGCAAGATGACCCTGGCGGTCTTGCAGAAAGGGATCGGCGTTTCAAATGCGGCTCGAGATGCGGCTAGGGGTTAGCCCGGCGGCCGGGCCGCGGGGCCCCTCCTATCCTCGAATCGATCCATCGAGCCAGCCATCTTGAACAGCCACATCGCACGCGTCGACACGCTCAACGTGCATGCGGAGCGCAGCCGCCTCGCGCCCGAATTGCTGGCACGATGGCGCGGCCTGCCGGTGGGTTGGTTCGACGCGCAGGCCACGGTGCACAACCGCAACTTCCTGGTGCCGCGCCCGCTGCTGGCGCTGCTGGACACCGGCGTGGCGCAGGCGCGGTTCGACTTCGGCAGCGGCGTGCAGAACTACCAGCTGAACGCCGGCGCGATGCGCGTGTTCGACGGCGTGCGCGAGTGTCGACTCAACGACTGGGCGTGCCGCTCGGCGCGCCGCATCATGGTCGAGCTCGACGGCGCGCGCGTCGGTGCGCCCGAGGCGCTGACAGGGCTGCGGCAGGACCTGCACTTTCGCGACGACGAGCTCGCCGGCATGGTGCGCGCGATGGTGCGCGAGGTCGAAGAGGGTTGCCCGTACGGCGCGCTGTACGCCGAGTCGCTGTCGATCGGCGTGTTGCTGCGCATCGCGCGCACGCACGGGCGTGCGCGGCTCGAGCGCGGCGCGCTGAGCGCGGCGCAGTTGCGGCGCATCGACGAGCTGATCGCCGACGGCAGCGCGCGTGGCCCCACGCTCGCCGCGCTGGCCTCGGCCGCAGGCTACAGCAAGGCGCAATTCGTGCGGCTGTTCCGCCGCGCCACCGGCCTGTCGCCGCACCGCTATGTGCTGCAGCGCCGGCTGCAGCGGGCGCGCCACCTGATCGCGACCACCGCGCTGCCGTTGGCCGAGGTGGCCTCGGAGACCGGCTTCGCCAGCCAGAGCCATCTGACGAGCGCATTCGTGCGCCGCTTCGGCTGCACGCCGGGCGAAGCGCGGCGCGCGGCGCGCGGCTGAGGGCATGCGGATGGTGCTGCCCGCCCAGAGGAGGACCCGATGCTCACGCCCTTGAAGCCGATCGGTCTGATTTCGTTGCTGCTCGCCGCCTGCGCAGGCCCGGCTGGCGACAAGGGCAGAGGCATCGTGCGCACCGACCACACCGTGAGTTTGACCTCGAGCGCCCCCGCGATGGCCGGGCGCCCGGTGCAGCTGTACGTGCGCGAAGTGCGGCTCGCCGGGTCGGCGCGCGCGCCGGTGGTGCTGTTCGTGCACGGCGCCGGCACACCGGCGGAGGTGGCGTTCGACGTGCCGCACCAGGACTACAGCTGGATGGCCTACCTCGCGCAAGCCGGGTTCGACGTCTTCTCGATGGACCAGACCGGCTACGGACGTTCGACGCGACCGCCGGCGATGACCGACCCGTGCAACCTGCCGCGCGACCAGCAGGCGCAGTTCATTCCCAAGCAGCTGTCGGCGCCGTGCGGACCCAACTTCCCAACCACGCTGACCACGCCGGCGTCCGACTGGGACGACATCGGCGCGGTGGTCGAGCACCTGCGCAAGCTGCGCGGCGTCGAGCGCGTCTCGCTGGTGGGCTGGTCGCAGGGCGGCCCGCGCGCCGGCGGCTACGCGGCGCGCAACCCCGAGAAGGTGGAGCGCCTGGTCGCGCTGGCGCCGGTCTACAACGCCGACGCGCCGCTGGAGGCACCCGATCCGTTGCCGCCCAGCCCGGGTCCGATGAGCGCGCAGAGCGAGGCGGCCTTCCAGGCCAACTGGGATCGACAAGTGGGGTGCGCCGATCAATACGATCCGGCCACCCGTGCATCGGTGTGGATGGAGATGCTGGCCTCCGACGCGGTGGGCTCGGGTTGGGAGCCTGCCGTGCGGCGCGCGCCGCAGGTGCCGGTGTGGGGCTGGAACCGCGCGGTGGTGTCGAAGCTGCAGACGCCCTTTCTGATGGTGTCCGGCGTGCACGACAAGCAGATCGTGCCCGACGTGGTGCGCAACCTCTATCGCGACGCGGGCTCGCCGCAAAAGGTGTTCGTCGATCTGGCCTGCTCGTCGCACAACGCGATGTGGGAGCGCAACCACCTGCTGCTGTTCAAGGCCTCGCTCGACTGGCTCAAGAGCGGCCAGGTGAACGGCGTCTCGCAGGGCGAGGTGCGGCTGGGCTACTGAGCCGCAGCGCCAGCCACGCCTCATCGACGTCGATGACGCCTTGCTCGATCGCCTCGTGGGCCGACGTGCGGCGTGTCGAGCGCGCGCCGTACGCACAGTTCATGGTGCACGGCACCGTGCTGGCGGCGTTGCAGGCGGTGGCCGAGCGGCAGCCCGAGCGCAGCGCGCTCACCGCGATCGACGAGCCGTCGCTGCAAGCGCCGGTGCGGCGCTGGACCTGTGCGCAGTATCTGCGCGAGCTGCGGCGCGCGGCGAACCTGTTCACGCGTCTGGCCGCGGGCGCGCCGCTGCGGGTGGCGTTGCTGCTGCCCCCGATTCCCGAGGCGCACTTCGCGCTGTGGGGCGCCGAGGCGATGGGTGTGGCATGTCCGATCAATTACCAGCTCAACGCCGAGCACGTGGCCGAGCTGGTGCGCGCGGCGCAGGCCAACATCGTGGTGGCGCTCGGCCCGGTGGACGACCTGGACATCTGGTCGCGCGCGCAAGGCCTGATCGCGCAGTGTCCCACCGTGCGTCACGTGGTCGCGGTGGGCGGCGCCGAAGGAGCCCTCGACTTCGCTGCCGAGTGCGCGCGCGAGAGCGGCGAGCGTCTGGCATCGTCGCCCGCGACGGCGGATGGCCGCCGTGTCGCCGCGCTGTTCCACACCGGCGGCACCACCGGCGCCCCCAAACTCGCGCAGCACACGCAGGCCAACCAGCTGCACGCGGCTTGGGGTGCCGCGCAGATGTACGGCGCCACCGAAGGCGACGTGATCTTGAACGGCTTTCCGCTGTTTCACGTGGCGGGTTCGTTCGTCTACGGCCTGTCGATCCTGCTGGCCGGCGGCGAGGTGGTGCTGCCGACGCGGCTGGGCTTGCGCAATCCGGCCCTGATGGCGCGCTTCGGCGATGTCGTGCAGCGCCACCGCGTGACGCTGCTGGCCACCGTGCCGACGGTGATCGCGGGCCTGTTGTCGCTGCCGTCGTTGCAGCGCGAACAACTCATTGGCGTGCGCGCGCTGCTCACCGGCGGCTCGCCGCTGCCCGACGAACTGGCGGCGGCGTTCGAGCAGCGCCACGGCATCCCGGTGCGCAACATCCTCGGCATGACCGAGTGCGCCGGTGTCATCGCGATCGAGCCGCTGGCCGGCCCACGCACGCCGGGTTCGTGCGGGCTCGCGCTGCCGTTCACGCAAGTGGAAGCGGTGCGCGCCGATGGCGGCGCTGCCGCGCCGGGCGCGAGCGGCATCCTGCGCGTGCGCGGGCCCAATGTCGGGCCGGGCTACACCGACGCGGCGCGCAACCCCGACACGTTCGAGGACGGCTGGCTGATCAGCGGCGACATCGGGCACGTCGACGCCGCCGGCCGCGTGTTCGTCACCGGTCGCGCGAAAGACGTGATCATCCGCGGCGCGCACAACATCGACCCCGGCATGATCGAGGGCGCGCTGCTGCACCACCCTGCGGTGCAGATGGCCGCGGCGGTCGGCGAGCCCGACGACTACGCCGGCGAGCTGCCTGTGGCCTACGTGGCGCTGAAGCCGGGCGCGCGCGCCAACGCCGACGAGATTGCGCTGTTCGCCGCGCCGCACATCGCCGAGCGCCCCGCGGTGCCCAGGCGCGTCGAAGTGATCGAGGCGATGCCGGTCACTGCGATCGGCAAGGTCTACAAGCCGGCGCTGCGCGTGCGTGCGACGCAGCGCGCGCTCGACGAGCGGCTGACGCGCGCAGGCCTAGCCGGCGCCGTGCGACTGCAGGTGGATGACACTGCACGCGGTCTCGCGCTGCACTTCGAGCTCACCGACGCGTTGCTCGGGCCGCGCGTGCGCGAGCTGATGAAGCCGTTTGCATTGACCTACACGATGAGCACTGCCCAAACCGCGGCGGCACCATTAGCCGCGCGGGCGCCGCGGCATTTCCTCGAACACGCCGCCGGTAGGGTGCCGACGATCTCGCGCATGACAAGCGTTGCTCTTGCCGGTTCAAAGCGCTTCAGGTGCGTCCGTCGGGCTGACCGCCACCGTCTCGCCCGAGCGTGCGCTGGCGACGATCGCGTCGAGCGTGGCCGCGATATCGAGGCTGGCCTGCGCGGCGCGCTCGATCGCCGCGCTGTCGCGGGCGGCCACGACCGTGGCGAACGCCTCGGCGGCGAAGCGAAAGCCGCTGCCCACCGGGCTGTCGGGTGCCTCGAACGCGCCGATGCCGCCGCGCCGCACGCGCAGCTGGCTAGGCAGGTAGCCCCACGGGTGCGGGCCCGGCTTGCTGGTGTGGTTGAGGAACTCGGTGTGGATCACGCCGGCGCTGCCGACGATGCTGGCGTGCCGGTGCAGCACCGCGTCCATCGCACAGGTCATCTGCGCCACCGCGCCGTCGTCGTAGTGCAACGTGGCCGCGGTGGCGACGTCGACGCCGCTGGGCGCCATGCGCGCGCTGGCCTGCACGCGCTGCGGCGCGCGCCCCATCGCCAGCCGGATCAGGCTCAGCGGATAGCAGCCGGCGTCCATCAGGGCGCCGCCGCCGAGCGCCGCGCTCGAGCGGATGTTGGTGCCTGCGGGGTCGCGCAACGTGAAGCCGAAGCACGCCTGCACCGAACGCACCGTGCCCAGCGCACCCAGCAACTCGAGCAGCGTGCCGGTCTGCGGCTGGAACCACCACGGGTACGCCTCGAGCAACAGCACGCCGTGGCGGCGCGCCGCGTCGAACATCGAGCGCGCCTCGGCCAGGCTCATGGCCAGCGGCTTCTCGCACAGCACGTGGCGCCCGCGTTGCGCGGCGCGCATCGTCCATTGCGCGTGCAAGCTGTTGGGCAGCGGAATGTAGACCGCGTCGAGCGCGTCGTCGTCGAGCAGCGCGTCGTAGCCGGCATGGGCGCGCGCGATGCCGAAGTCGGCCGCGAACGCGCGCGCCTTGGCGGCGTCGCGGCTGCCCACCGCGTCGATGCGCACCAGGCGGCTCGGCGCGACGTCGCGCGCGAACTGGCGCGCGATGTTGGCGCAGCCGAGGATGCCGAGGCGCAGCGGGTCGGGCAGGGCGCGCATCACGTCGGCGGCGGCGCGATCTCGGCCTGCGGGTAGTACGGCTTGCTGCCGAGCGCGTCGACGCGCGCCCAGAACTCGGGCCCCGAGGCCAGCCCGCGCTCGTTCTTCGGATGGGCCTGGCGCCACATCGCCCACGAGTCGGGGTGCAGCCGCGTCGCCTCGGCCATCTGTGCGCTGGCTTCGTCGGCGTGGCCCTGGCGCAGCAGCACCTGGCCGAGCTTGAAGCGCGCGTGCGCCTCGGCGATCGTCTGGTCGGGCACCTGCACGCGCGCCGCGGCCTGGTTCTCGCTCAGCGCGTTGGCGCTCGCCGCACCGTGCCGCACCCAGTCTCGCACGGCGTCGATGTACAGCGCCTTCACGCGCACCCGCTCGGCGTTCGCGGCCTCGGGCATCGCGAAGGTCTTGCGGTCCATCGCGCGGAAGCCGTCGGTGGAGCCCGCGGTCTCCGGTGGGCGCACGATGCGGCCCTGTTCGTCGATCCACACCGCCTGCGGCACGTTCACCAGGTTGTACAGATCGGCCACGTGGTGGTCACTGTCGATCAGGCACGGGTAGGTGGCCTTGGCGGCCTCGATCCATGGCCGCGCCGACTCGGCCTGATCGAGCGCCACCGCGAGCACGGTGAACGGGTGATCCTTCAGTTCCTGCGCCAGCGACTGCCACACGGGCAAGTCCAGCCGGCAGCCTCACCAACTCGCCCAGGTGGCCAGGAAGACCTTGCGCCCACGGTACTGCGACAGCCGGTGTGCGCGGCCCTGCAAGTCGGGCAGTTCGAAGTCGGGCGCCTCCAGGCGGGTGAGCGCCGCGCCGCGCTGTGCGGCACCGGCGCCGAACACCCAGGTGCGCGCCGCGCTGTCGTGCACCACCGGCTGCCCGCTGCGGCGCCACATCGCGGCGATGTTCAGGCGGGCGCCGCGCACCAACTCGCTGCGCGCCACCGGTGGCACCGGCACGCAGATGTCGCCGCGGCACAGGCCTTCGGGCTTCCAGGCCCAGCCGGTGGCCCGCTCGATCGCCGCGGCGTCGAGCCACAGCGCATCGCCCTCGACGGTGTCGTCGGGGAGCTGGGTTTCGCGCTGGTCGTGGAGGAGGGTGATCATGGGTCGAGCTCCTGCGTGAACGCCGCGCATGATGGCGCAAATCGGCACCGCGCGCGGCGGACGCGTCAATGACCGCGCGGGCCCTTCAGCAACTCGCGCGCGATGATCAGCTGCTGCACCTCGGTGGCACCCTCGTAGATGCGCAGCGCGCGGATCTCGCGGTACAGGCGCTCGACCGTGACGCCGCTCTTCACGCCGAGCCCACCCCACAGCTGCAGCGCGGCGTCGATCACCTGCTGCGCGCCTTCGGTGGCGGCCATCTTGGCCATCGCGGCCTCGCGCGTGACGGTGCGCCCCATGTCGCGCTGCCACGCGGCGCGGTAGGTCAGCAGCGCGGCGCCGTCGATCGTGGTGGCCATCTGCGCGAGCTTGGCCTGCGTGAGCTGGAAGTCGGCCAGCGTGCCGTTGAACATGCGCCGGCTGGTGGCGCGCGCCAGGCCCTCTTCGAGCGCGCGCCGCGCGAAGCCGAGCGCAGCCGCTGCCACCGAGGTGCGGAACACGTCGAGCGTGCGCATCGCCACCTTGAAGCCTTCGCCCGCCTCGCCGATGCGCTGGCTGGCCGCGATGCGGCAGTTGCTGAAGCGCAGTCGCGCCAGCGGATGCGGCGCGATCACCTCGATGCGCTCGGCGATCTCGAAACCCGGCGCGCCGGCCTCGACGATGAACGCGCTGATGCCGCGCGCGCCTGGTGCCTCGCCGCTGCGCGCGAACACGACGTAGAGGTCGGCGATGCCGCCGTTGGAGATCCAGGTCTTCTCGCCGTCGAGCACGTAGCTGTCGCCGTCGCGGCGCGCCGCGCACTGCATGCTCGCGACGTCGGAGCCGGCGTCGGGCTCGGAGAGCGCGAACGCACTGATCGCCTCGCCGCGCGCGACGCGCGGCAGCCAGGCCTGCTTCTGCGCCTCGGTGCCGGCCAGGCTGATCGCGCCGGAGCCGAGGCCCTGCATCGCGAACGCGAAATCGGCCAGGCCGTTGTGGCGCGCCAGTGTCTCGCGCAGGATGCAGATCGCGCGCGTGTCGATCGCATCGGCCGCGCCGCCGAACGCGCGGCCACCCACGGCGTGCGTGAGCCAGCCGGCGCCGCCGAGCGCGCGCACCAGCGCGCGGCAATCGGCATCGACATCGTCGCCGTGGCGGTCGCGCACGTGCGCCGCAGCCCAGGCGTCGAGCTCGCGAGCCAGCGCGCGATGGCGCGGCTCGAAGAACGGCCAGTCGAGGTGGTCGTGCGCGAGGCCGGTGGCCGCAACGGCGCTGTCGTGGGGCTGGCTCATGCTGTCTCCTCGGAGGCGGTCGCGTCGCGGCGCCTGGCGCATCGTCTGCGCAGCATCGCGTGCCGGCAGGCGCATCCATCGCCGCAGGATAGCCCATGACCTCACACCGACCGGCTTCGGTGGCACGCAACGGGCTGGTGATCGACCCGGCTCGCGTGCATCGACCCACCGGCCAAGGTGCCCGCCTGCGAGCGGGGTAATCCCAACCGGCGATGCGACCGCATTCGCATACATTGGTCATGCGTGTCGTCGAGCGGCCGCACATCGCGCCGCCGATCGACAGGGGAGCACGACATGAACGACGGCGCCTCCCGCCATGCGCTGCGACGCCGGTTGCTCGCGGGGGTTGCGGGCGCTGGCACCTTGGCCGCGCTGCCGGCTCGAAGGGTGCTTGCGGCGCCGGTGGGCAGCGCGGGCGCGCTCGGCTTCGCAGAGATTCCCGATGGTGCGCTGGCCGAGCAAGTGCTCGAGCGCCTGCCGGGCAAGCTCCCACTGATCAAGAAGACGTATCGCCCGCCCAACTTCGAGACGCCGATCGAGTACTTTCGCGGCGTCATCACGCCGAATGACGCCTTCTTCGTGCGCTGGCACCTGGCGGGCATTCCGAGGGTCGATGCCAAGGCGTGGAAGCTCACGCTCGGCGGCGACTCGCTGCAGCAGCCCAGGAGCTACTCGCTGGAGCAACTGCGCACGGGGTTTTCGCCGGTGGAGATCACCGCCGTGTGCCAGTGCTCGGGCAACCGGCGCGGGCTGTTCGTGCCGCACGTGGCTGGCGTCGAATGGGGCGTCGGCGCGATGGGCAACGCCGTCTGGCGCGGCGTGCGATTGAAAGACCTGCTGGCGCGCTCGGGCCTCCAGCCCTCGGCTGTCGAAGTCGTCTTCGACGGTGCCGACGGCCCGGCGATCGACAAGACGCCCGACTTCGTCAAGTCGCTGCCGGTCGACGTTGCCCTCGACGAGAACACGCTGATCGCGTTCGAGATGAACGGGCAGCCGCTGCCGCACTGGAACGGCTACCCGGCACGGCTCGTCGTCCCGGGCTGGACGGGCACCTACTGGGTCAAGGCGGTGGTGAGCATCAACGCGGTGTCGACGCCGGAAACCAACTTCTGGATGAAGACGGCGTACCGCCTGCCGCGCGGCAGGTATCCCGGCTACGCCTTCAAGACCCAGCAGGCCGAGGCGACCGAACCGATCACCAGCATGGTCACCAACTCGCTGATCACGTCGTTCGACGTCGGCCATCAGGTGCCGCGCGGCAAGCCGCTGGTGGTCAAGGGCATCGCATGGGACGGCGGCTCGGGGATCGATCGGGTCGAGGTGTCGTCCGATGCGGGTGACACCTGGCACCGGGCCAGGCTCGGGCGCGACCATGGCCGCTTCTCGTTCCGCGAGTTCGAGCACACCGTGCCGACTCGCTCGACGGGGTCGCTGGTGGTGATGGCGCGCGCGACGAGCCGCTCGGGCGAGACGCAGACCGAGCAGCTGAGCCACAACCCGGCCGGCTATCACCACAACGTGATCCAGCGGGTGTATGTCGAAGTCGTCTAGAGGAGGGCGTTGAGATGCGAGCCCTGATCGCGGCACTGATGACGGCCCTGGCCACGGGCGCACCCGCGCAGGAGGCCAAGCTTCAGTTGAAGGACGGGCCGGGCAAGGAGAAGGCTGCCGTGTGCGTGGCGTGCCACAGCGTCGACTACATCGTGATGAACTCGCGCTTCATGACGAAGGCCGGCTGGACCGCCTCGGTCAACAAGATGATCAATGCGTTCGGTGCACCGATCGCGAAGGAAGACGTCGATGCGCTGGCGACCTATCTCGCGCAGCAGTACGGCGTACCCTAGCACCAGCCGACCGATTCGTTCGGTGGCAACGGCTGCGGATTGAGCGCCACCGCGTCGAAGTCCTTCGGCGGCAGCGGCTGCGGGTTCAATGCCACCTGGTCGAGGATGCTCGGTGGCAGCGACGACACCAGCTGTTCGCTCGCGCTCCTGGGCGGCAGCGGTTGCGGATTGAGCGCCACCGCATCGAGCAGCGAGCCGGCGCCCGCGTGATGAGGCGGGCGCAGGTACGACTGTTCGGCCTGGAAGCTCTGGGCGTCGAGCATCCGGCCACTGAAGAACGAGGTGTGCATCGTGGGCTCCATGCGGTGCGCGATCGAATGCCCGCGCGAGACCCTGCGTCCGCGCGCGCTCATCGCAACGGTCAGTTGCCGAGCGGGGCGCTGCGGTTCAACGCAATCGCGGGGATGATGCGGACACCGCATCAGCCGCCGCTGCGGTGGTGCCCGATCTCGAAGTCGTTGCGGCCGCTGCGATCGACGCCCTTGAGCAGCCACAGCGGGCGCTGCGCGAAGTTCACCGCGACGCCCGACTGGCCGTGCACCGGGCGCAGGCTGCGATCGAACACCGAAGTGGCGGGCATGTACCGCAGCGCCACGCCGGTGCGGCGCTGTTGCGAGGTGTTGGGCCGCGCGCCGTGGATCATGTACACGTCGTGCAGCGACATCTGGCCCGGCTGCAGTTCGATGTCCACCGCCTGTGCCTCGTCGAACGTGCCGTCGGCCATGCGTTGATTCAGCGTCAGGTCGGTGCGGTCTTCGTGCAGGTGCGGATGCAGCTGGCGATCACGGTGCGAGCGAGGGATCACGCGCAGGCAACCGTTGTCCACCGTCGAGGGCTCCAGCGCAACCCAGGCGGTGCAGGTGGCCAGCGGCCGGATCGGCCAGTAGTGGCCGTCCTGGTGCCACGGCGTCTCGTAGCCTTCGTGCGCCGGCTTGCAGAACACGTGGCAGCCCCACAGGATCACGTCGTCGCCGATCACATCGGACACCAGGTCGACGATCTCGCGGTCCTGCGCCAATTCGAGAAAGCGTCGGCTGCCGCGCACGCCTTCGCCGTTGTCGCCTTCGATGTGTGCCGACACCAGCTTCTCGGGCCGCACGCCCGGGTTGTCGCTCAGCAGCTGGTCGAGCGCGTCACGCAACGCCGCCACTTGCACGGCGGGCAATGCGAAGCGCGGCACCACCCAGCCTTGGGAGCGGTAGTGCGCGATCTCGTCGCTTGACAGGTGGGCCATGCGGTGCACCGTTGGCAGTTTCGCCCTGATTATCCGCGCCGCCTCACGCCGTGACGTCGATGAAGTACAGACCCCATGGGCACAGGCCGAAGCGCTCTTTCAGCGGCTTGTCCTTGAACGGAGTCACGCGGTCGGCGTCGATCACCGCCCACAGCGGGCCGAGCCCGCCGATGCTCAGTGGCATGCCGTCGAGCGTGTGCGCGACGATCATCCGATACGCGCGCGCATCGGCCAGGCTGAGCGCGATCGTGTAGCCGTCGAGCGCGCGCAGGCCGAGCATCGCCGCTGCCCCTGCGGTCACGCCGGCGGCTTCGGCGACCGTGCTCAACAGCGGGCCACTCAGCCGGTGTGGCTGGCTGTCGTACTCGAGCGTCGGCGCGATCGTCAGCGCGGGCAGCCGGCTCAGCATCGCGGCATCGAACTGCCAGGCCTTGTCGAACTTGGCGCCGTGCTTGAGCATCAGTTGGTCGGACACCGGGTTCAGCGCACCACGGTTGCCGTGCGCGATCGCACCGGCTACCGTGAGCAGGCCGGGCCCGCCGCGCGCCGGCGCGTCGGCGGCACGGGCCTGCCATGGCAGCGTCGCACCGAGGGCACCGATCGCGAGCATCGCGCGCTTGTTCATTTCGTCACCTCCACCGCATCACGCAGCCACGGTAGCACGCGGCTCGCGTGGCCCGGCCTTGGCGCCGGATTTCACGAAACGCCGTGGCGCCGCGACGGCGCGCCCGCGCGCGCATGGCAGCGCCGCCCAAGAATGTGGCGTGGCCGCTGCGGCCACGATCCACCGGAGGCGACGATGCGCAAGGGGGCTGGTTTGGCTGCGATGCTGGGGTCGCTCGCCATCGTCTGGGGCTGCTCGTCGCACACGGTGCTGGTGTCGGTGCCGCCGCGCGTGCAGCTGCAGGGCTACGGCACGCTGGGGCTGATGGAGTTCGATTCCAACTCGCAGCCCGGCATCAACGCGCAGACCACGCGCGAGTTCGAATCGCACGTGCACTCGGCGCAGCCGGGCACGCGCATCGTCGAGCTCGGCAGCCGCGAGCAGTTGCTGGCGTCGGTGGGCAGCCGCCAGCTCGACGCATCGGCGTTGCGCAAGATCGGCGAGAAGTACGGCGTCGACGCGATCTTCGTCGGCAGCCTCACGTACTCCGAACCGAAGACCGACGTCAAGGTCACCGACATGGCGCGCCTGGAGGGCGGCGTGCGCGTCGAGGTGCGCGGCGACATCACCAGCAAGCTGGTCGAGACGCGCAGCGGCGCCAGCGTGTGGAGCAGCTCGGCGTGGGCGCGTCGCGCGCTCGGCAAGGTCAACGTCTCCGATCAGGGTGTCAGCGGCGGCGTGCACGGCGGCAATCCGCGCGAAGAGATGGTGCCGACGCTGGTGTTCCACCTGACCGAGGACTTTCGGCCGAGCACGGTGCGCCAGCCGGCACCGTGATGCGACCTCAGTCGCCCTGCAGCTGCTGCAGCAGCTGCAGCGTCGGATAGCCGTCGGCCGCCACCCCGATGCTGCGCTGATAGCGGCGCAGCGCGTCGCGCGTCGCCGGCCCGGGCAGACCATCGGGCGCGCCGCTGTCGAAGCCGCGCGCGTTCAATGCGCTCTGCATCGCGACCACCTGCGCGCGCGACAGCGCGGCGAGGTCGCGCGGCCATGCCCCCTGCACCGCCGGCCCGCCGGCGAGCCGCTGCGCCAGCAAGCTCACCGCGAGCGCATAGCTGATCGAGTTGTTGTAGCGCTGGATGACCCGGAAGTTGGGCCCCACCAGAAACGCCGGGCCGCGCGCGCCCGCCGGCAGCAGGATCGCGCCTTCGTCCAGCGCGGGCAGCGGTGAGCCGTCGGCCGTGCGCACACCGTCGGCCGCCCATTGCGCGCTGCTCAGACGCAGCGCGCCGTCGGCGCGACCGACGTCGAAGCCCGCGGGCAGTTGCACCTCGGTGCCCCACGGCTCGCCGCTGCGCCAGCCGGCGCGCGCCAGGAAGTTGGCGGTCGACGCCAGCGCATCGACGGCGCTGGTCCAGATGTCGCGCCGGCCGTCGCCATCGGCATCCACCGCATACAGCAGCACGTTCGACGGCAGCAGCTGCGTGTGGCCCATGGCACCGGCCCACGAGCCGACCATGTGCGCGCGGTCGACGTCGCCGCTTTGCAGGATCTTCAGCGCCGCCAGCAGCTCGCTGCGCGCCCAACCCGCGCGCCGGCCGTCGAAGCCGAGCGTGGCCAGCGCATCGATGGTCGACGTGCTGCCCATCAGCTCGCCGAAGTTGCTCTCGATGCCCCAGATCGCCGCCAGCACGGTGGCGGGCACGCCGTAGCGAGCCGCCGCGTCGTCGGCCGACGCGCGCACCTGCTGCAGCCGCGCCTGGCCGCGCGTCACCCGCTGCGGCGACACCGTGATGTCGAGGTAGTCCCACACGCTGCGCGTGAATTCGGGCTGCGCGCGATCGAGCTCGACCACGCGCGGCAGGTAGTGCACGTCGTCCAGCGCGGCGCTCAGCGTCGCGTCGGCGATGCCTTGGGCCTGTGCGTCGGTGCGGAACTGCGCCACCCAGTCGGCAAAGCGCCGCTCGAGCGGCACGGCCTCATCCGCACCGCCCGGTGCGACCGCCGCCGCGCCGCTGTCGCTCGCGGCTGGCGCCGATGCCGCGGTGTCCGCTGCGGCCATTGCCGTGCCCGCAGGCGGCGTGGCCGCAGACGCCGTTGCCGCGGGCGCCTCGGTCACAGATGCCGCGGCTGCCACGGATTCGGCTGCGCTGGCCGCGTTCGCCGCGGCGCGCGGCGGCGGCGCGCTCGCGCAGCCCGCCAGTGCTGCGGCGATCAGCCCCGCGAGCGCGGCGATGTGCAGCGTCGAAACAAAGGGTGCGCGCATCGCGGCCGATTGTCACCGCGATGCCTGACCCGTGCCATCGCGCCCTCCGGCGCGACCCGGGCCACTAGGGCGATGGAACGGCCATGGTCATGCACGGCTGCGCGTCGATCGCGCGGCCCACGGTCAGCGGCTCGCGCAAGGCGGCTTCCAACGCGAGGAAGGGTGAATCGGGTTCGACACCGAGTGCGTCGAGCAGCTTGGCGAAGAACGCACGGCCGGCGGCGGTGGCGGCGATGTCGAACACCTCGGCATCGCTGAGGCCGTGCGCCTTGAGCGCCTCCACCTGCGCCGCCGTGACGCGCGAGGCGTCGCGCACCACCTGGCGCGCGAAGTCCACCATCGCCTGCTCGGCGTCGCTGAGCGCGCCGAGGCGATTGGCGGCGATCGCGACGATGCCGTCGTCGCCGAAGAACTCGCGCAGCTTGCGGCCGTGCGCCAGCGTGCAGGCCGAGTTGCTCAGCTCGTGCGCGGCCGCGAAGGTGACGAGCTCGAAGCGGCGCAGGCTCATCGGGCGCTTGATTTCGGCCAGCAGCTTGCCCCATCGCGCCAGCACCTCGGGGCGGTGCGAGAACACCTTGGCGTAGTTCGGCACGAAGCCCCAGGCGGCCTGCTGCCGCAGGTACATCGCCGTCACGACCGTGTCGGCCTCCTCGGGCGTGGCGGTGCGGATGAAGGTCATGGGATCACGCGGCCTTGCGCGGGTGCATCCACTTGGGCAGCAGGCTGTACGGGTCGAGCTCGACGGCGCGATCGAACGCGACGCCGGCGACCTCGAGCCGCTGCTGCAGCGTGCCGGCGCGCATGGCGTCGAACAGGTCGGTGCAGCCGCCGATGTGCTGGCCGCCGATGAAGATCTGCGGGATCGTCGGTGCGCCGATGCGATTCTTCAGCACCGCGCGGATCTTGACGCCGAGATCGTCGCGCTGGTATGCGACCGAGTCGAGGTCGACGCTCTGGTACGCGATGCCCAGGCGAGCGAACAGTTTGCGCACCGCCCAACAGAACTCGCACCACTCGAGCGCGAACATCACCACCGGATGGTCGCGCACCACGTCGTTCACGAGCGACTCGGCGTGCGCGTCGAGCCGCGCCACCGGCTCGGGCTGTTGCGGCGCCGCCGGCACGGCGGGACGTGCCGGCGCATCGAAGCGGTAGCCCCGCGTCGAGCGCGAGATCGCCAGCTCTTCGTCGTCCATCGCTTCGCCGATCGGCTCGAACAGCGGCGTGCTGAGGTAGCGCTCGCCGGTATCGGGCAGCATGCAGACGATGTTGCTGCCCGGCGCGCTGCGGCGTGCCACCTCCAGCGCGGCGGCCAGCGTGGCGCCGCTGGAGGGCCCGACGAAGATGCCTTCCTGCGTGGCCAGTGCGCGCGCCAGGCGCAGCGCCTCCTGGCCGGCCACCGGCACGATCTCGTCGACCAGTTCCTCGCGCAGCGCAAGCTCGGTCAGGCGCGACACGAAGTCGGGGCTCCAACCCTGCATCAGGTGGGGGCGAAAGTATGGATGGCTCTCGCTGGGGCGGCCGTTCGCGTCACGCGCCTGCGGCACGCCGCTGCCGAGCAACGGCGAGTTGTCGGGCTCGGCCGCGACGACACGGATGCCGCGGTTGGCCGCCTTGAGCCCGCGCGCGGTGCCCAGCAGCGTGCCGCCGGTGCCGAAGCCGGAGACGAACGCGTGCAGCCGCTCGCCTTCGAAGTCGGCCAGGATCTCGCGCGCCGTGGTGCGGGTGTGCACCTCGGCGTTGGCGTCGTTCTCGAACTGGCGGCACAGGTACCAGCCGTGCGCTTGCGCCAGCTCGATCGCCTTGTTCAGCATGCCGGTGCCCTTCTCGGCGGCGGGCGTCAACACCACCTTGGCGCCCATGAAGCGCAGCAGCTTGCGGCGTTCGACGCTGAAACTCTCGGCCATCGTGACGACCAGCGGGTAGCCCTTGTGCGCGCACACCATCGCCAACCCGATGCCGGTGTTGCCGCTGGTGGCCTCGATCACCGTCTGCCCGGGCTTGAGCTCGCCGCTGCGCTCGGCGTGCTCGATGACGGCGCGCGCCATGCGGTCCTTCACCGAGCCGAGCGGGTTGAACGATTCGAGCTTGACGTAGACGTTGACGCCCGGTGGCGCCAGCTTGTTCAGCCGTACCAGCGGCGTGTTGCCGATCGTGTCGAGGATGTGGTCGTAGCGTGCCATGCGTGCTTCCATGTCAGTTGCAGGCAGTTCCACGCAGCGTTTGGCCATGGCCGGACCGCGCGGCGCATTACGTTTGTCATCGCGCGTGGAGTGCCGCTTGCTGACCGGGTGCGGCGCGACGCTGCGTTTAACCAGCCTCAACCCGATGCGAAAGGTTTTTCCCATGAGCAATCTTCAGAAGAGCGTCCAGAACGGCGTGAACGTCGAGGCCTTGCTGGGCGCGCGCGCCGCGCTGACCCAGGCCCCGGAAGCCGCGCAGTTCAAGTGGCGCGCCACCAGCGAGTGGCTCAACGGCACGCACAGCCGCACCACCATCGCCGGCTTCCACGGCCTCGGCGCCGAGCAGAAGCACCGCCAGAGCTACCAGTACGACACCGACCACCCGGAGATCTTCGCGTCCGAAGACAACGGCCCGACGCCGGTGGAGTACATGCTGGTGGGCTTGGCCGGCTGCCTGTCGGCGGGCATCGCCGCGGTGGCACAGAACCGCAACATTCAGCTGCGCACGGTGAAGGCGACGCTCGAAGGCGGCATGGACATCCAGGGCATCCTCGGCATCGACGAGAAGGTGCGCAACGGCTTCGACGGCATCAAGGTGCACTACGAGATCGACGCCGACGCGACGCCGGAGCAGATCGCCGCGCTGGTGGCGCAATCGCAGAAACGCTCGGCGGTGTTCGACATCCTCACCAACCCCACCGACGTGCACGTGACCGTGAGCAAGGTGTGATCGCCACGCGCGCGCCGCGGCGCAGCGTCGCCAGCATCGACGCGATCGTCGTCGGTGGCGGCCCGTTCGGCCTGGCGATGAGCCAGGCACTCTCGGCGCGCGCGCTCGAGCACGTGGTGCTCGAGCGCGGCGAGGTGGGCCATGCCTGGCGCACCGAGCGCTGGGATTCGCTGCGCCTGTTGACGCCCAATTGGATGACGCGGCTGCCCGGTCACGCCTACGACGGCGCGGATCCACACGGCTACATGAGCGCTGCCGAATTGGCGCGCTTTCTGTCGGCCTATGCGGCGAAGATCGCCGCGCCGGTGCTGACCGGCACCGCGGTGTGGCACGTGACGCCGCAGGCGGGTGGCTATCGCGTGGCGACGAACCGCGGCGACTGGCATGCCCGTGCCGTGGTGCTGGCCAGCGGCGCGTTCAGCCAACCGGTGGTGCCGCGCGTGGCCGACGCGCTGCCGGCCGACGTCGAGCAACTCACAGCGCACGCCTATCGCCAACCCGCGCAACTGCGCGACGGCGGCGTGCTGGTGGTGGGTGCCTCGGCCACCGGCCTGCAGCTGGCTCAGGAGATTCACGCCAGCGGCCGGCAGGTGACGCTGGCGGTTGGCGAGCACGTGCGCATGCCGCGCATCTACCGCGGCCGCGACATCCAATGGTGGCTGCTGGCTGCCGGTGTGCTCGACCAGCGCATCGAGGACCTCGACGATCCCGAGCGCGCGCGGCGCGTGCCGTCGCCCCAGCTGGCGGGCACGCCCGAACGCGCGACGCTGGATCTGAACACGCTGCGGCAGCAAGGCGTGACGCTGGTCGGACGGCTGATGGGCGTGCGCGACGGCAAGGCGCAGTTCTCCGGCTCGCTGCGCAACGTGTGCGCGCTGGCCGACCTGAAGATGAGCCGCCTGCTCGATCTGTTCGACGACTGGGCGCATCAGCGCGGCATCGACGACGAATTCGAGCCGCCGCAGCGCTTTGCAGCCACCGAGATCGGCGGGCCCCCAAAGCTCGGCAGCGCGCTCGGCCACGACATCCGGACGGTGGTCTGGGCCACCGGCTTCCGACCGGACCATTCGTGGCTCGACGTGCCGGTGTTCGATCGGCATGGGCAGCTGATGCACGACCGCGGCGTCGTGCGCGCACCCGGTCTGTATGTGCTCGGCCTGCCGTTTCTGCGGCGTCGCAAGTCGAGCTTCATCCACGGTGCCGAAGACGACGTGCATGAACTGGCCGCCCACCTGGCGGCGCATCTCGATCGCACCCGGCCCGCGCAGGTGAATCTGTCGGTCGCCGCGTGACCTGCATGGCGCTCGGCTGAGATTGCCGCAGCAATTGCAGCCGGGCGCGCGACGTCGCGGGGCAGCGCCCGCAGCACCGCAGGCACGGCGTGTGCCGAGGTCGACGCCATGCGGGACGACCCCACCGCGCGCATGTGGCTGCACGCGTGCGAGCTGCTCGAGCAGGCCGAAGGCCTGCAGCGCCAATTCTTCCGGCTCACCGGATCGCAGCGCAACGCCGCGGTGTGGGAGCCGCCGCTGGACGTGTACGAGGACGCGCACGAGTTCGTCGTCGTGGTCGCGATGCCCGGCGTGCCGGCCGAGCGCATGCAGGTGGCGCAGGAGGGTGATGCGCTGGTGGTGCGCGGTGCACGGCCCTTTCCGGTGAGCGCTCGCCACGCGGTGCGGCAGCTCGAGATACCGTATGGTGTGTTCGAGCGCCGCATCACGCTGCCAGCGCGACGTCTGGAGCTCGGTACGCCGGAGGTGGTGCAGGGCTGCCTGGTGCTGGTGTTGCGCAAGCTGGAGCCGCAGCGGTGATGGACGCCCCGCAACGCGATCCCGCCACCGGCGCGCTGTCGGCCGACGCGGCCGCGAGCGACACCGCTGCGCCGGGCGGGGCGACGCGGCCGCCCGACAGCGTGCGGCCGATCCCGAGCGATGCCCTGATCATCGTGCCGGTACGGCAGATGGTGATGTTCCCGGGCACCGTGCTGCCGCTGGCGATCGGGCGCGAGCGCTCGCAGGCCGCGGTGCAGGAAGCCATGCGGCTCGAGCGCTCGGTGGGCGTGTTGCTGCAGAGCAAGCCCGAGGTCGAGGAACCCGGTCCTGACGACCTGCACTGGGTCGGCACCAGCGTGGCGGTGCTGCGCTACGTGACGGCGCCCGATGGCTCGCACCACGTCGTGGCCAAGGGCCTGCAGCGCTTTCGAGTGCTGCAGTTCCTGGAGGGCTACCCGTTCACGGTGGCGCGCGTGCAGATGATCGAGGCCGAGCCGGCCACGGGGTCCGAGATCGAGGGCCGCGCCCGCGCGTTGAAGGAGCGCGCGCTCGAGACGCTGGCGTTGCTGCCGCAGGTGCCCGCCGAGATGAGC
>Ga0207648_10000286_pt1 | contig 54985 bp, 44 predicted proteins | sample KBSMisM32_FD_184310 | JGI IMG/M metagenome (GOLD analysis project Ga0207648, IMG submission 184310) | Miscanthus rhizosphere microbial communities from Kellogg Biological Station, Michigan, USA - KBS Miscanthus M3-2 (SPAdes) (version 2) | ecosystem: Host-associated > Plants > Roots >...
CCCAACGAGATCGCGCTGACCATCCTGCTGGTGGCGCTGACCATCGTGTTCCTGGGCGTGACCGTCACGCTGCTGCCGTTCTCGCTGTTCAGCGTGGAAGCGGCGAAGGCCGGCTCACCGATCACGGTGACGGTGCTGATCTCGCTGCTGGTGTGCCTGATTCCCACCACGATCGCCGGGCTGCTGTCGGCCATCGGCGTGGCGGGCATGAGCCGCATGATGCAGGCCAACGTGATCGCCACCTCGGGCCGTGCGGTGGAAGCCGCCGGCGACGTGGATGTGCTGCTGCTCGACAAGACGGGCACCATCACGCTCGGCAACCGGCATGCGTCCGCCTTCCTGCCCGCACCGGGCGTGAAGGAAAGCGACCTGGCCGATGCGGCGCAGCTCGCCTCTCTGGCCGACGAGACGCCCGAAGGCCGCAGCATCGTCATTCTCGCCAAGCAGAAGTTCAAGCTTCGCGAACGGGACGTGCAGTCGCTGGGCGCGCAGTTCGTCCACTTCTCGGCGCACACGCGCATGAGCGGCGTGGACCTGCCGCTGGTCGTCCAGGCGCAGCAGGTCGTGGGCAGCGATCACGCACCGGCGCAGGTGCGCATGGTTCGCAAGGGCGCCGCGGACGCGATCCGCAGGCACGTGGAATCGCTGGGCGGAAGCTTCCCGGCACCGCTGGTCACCGCCGTCGAGGAAGTCGCCCGCCGCGGCAGCACGCCGCTGGTGGTGGCCGACGGCGTCAAGGTGCTGGGCATCATCGAGCTCAAGGACATTGTCAAGGGTGGCATCAAGGAGCGCTTCGCGCAGCTTCGCCGCATGGGCATCAAGACCGTGATGGTGACCGGGGACAACCGGCTCACCGCGGCGGCGATCGCGGCCGAGGCCGGCGTGGATGACTTTCTCGCCGAAGCCACGCCGGAACAGAAGCTCGCGCTGATCCGCCAGCACCAGGCCGAAGGCAAGCTCGTCGCGATGACCGGCGACGGCACCAACGACGCGCCGGCGCTCGCCCAGGCCGACGTGGCGGTGGCGATGAACTCGGGCACGCAGGCGGCCAAGGAAGCCGGCAACATGGTCGACCTCGACAGCAACCCGACCAAGCTCATCGAGGTGGTGGAGACCGGCAAGCAGATGCTGATGACCCGCGGCTCGCTCACCACCTTCAGCATCGCCAACGACCTGGCGAAGTACTTCGCCATCGTGCCGGCCGCCTTCGTCACCACCTACCCGCAGCTCGGCGCGCTGAACGTGATGCACCTGGCCAGCCCGTCATCGGCGGTGCTGTCGGCGGTGATCTTCAACGCGCTGATCATCGTCTTCCTCATCCCGCTCGCGCTCAAGGGCGTGAAGTACCGGCCCATCGGCGCAGCCACGCTGCTGCGCCGCAACTTGGGGCTTTACGGCATCGGCGGCGTGATCGTGCCGTTCATCGGCATCAAGCTGATCGACCTCGTCCTGAGTGCGACTGGCCTCGTCTGATCTGGAGCAAGTCATGAAATCCCTCATTCGCCCCGCGGTGAGCCTGTTCGTCCTCTTGACCGTGGTGACCGGGGTGGTCTACCCGCTCGCGGTGACCGGCGTTGCCAAGGTCGCATTCCCGGACCAGGCCGCGGGCAGTCTCCTCGTGAAGGATGGCCGGGCCATCGGCTCCGCGCTCATCGGCCAGAACTTCAGCGATCCGAAGTACTTCTGGGGCCGCCCGTCGGCCACGAGCCCGATGCCCTACAACGCCGCCAACTCGGCGGGATCGAACCTGGGGCCGCTCAACCCGGCGCTCATCGACGCCGTGAAGGATCGCGCGGCGGCGCTGAGGGCGGCCGACCCCGCCAACGCCGCGCCGGTGCCGGTGGACCTGGTCACCACCTCGGCCAGCGGCATCGACCCGCACATCAGCGTGGCCGGCGCGCAATTCCAGGCCGCGCGCGTGGCCCGGCTCCGAGGACTCCCGGAGGACCTGGTGCACACGCTGATCGCGCAGAACACGCAGGACCGGCTCTTCGGCGTGCTCGGCGAACCGCGGGTGAACGTGCTTCAACTCAACCTCGCGCTGGACCGCGCCGCACACCCCTGAGCGAAGGGGAGATACTCGCCGCAGACGAGCGCCACGACCGATGACCGACAGCCGTCCCGACCCCGACACGCTCCTTGCGCGCCTGAAGGAGGACGAAGCGCGGGCCGTGCGCGGCAAGCTGAAGATCTTCTTCGGTGCGTCTGCAGGCGTCGGCAAGACCTACGCCATGCTGTCGGCGGCGCGCAGCTTGAAGCAGCAGGGCGGCGACGTGGTGATCGGCGTGATCGAGACCCACGGCCGCGCCGAGACCGAGGCGCTGGTGGCCGGGATCGAACGGCTCGAGCTCAAGGAGGTTCGCTACCGCGACCGCACCCTGAAGGAGTTCGACCTCGACGGCGCGCTGGCACGAAAGCCCGCGCTCATCCTGGTGGATGAACTGGCGCATTCCAACGTGCCCGGCTCGCGCCACCCCAAGCGCTGGCAGGACGTCGAGGAACTGCTGGATGCGGGCATCGACGTGTGGTCGGCGATGAACGTGCAGCACCTGGAGAGCCTGAACGACGTCGTGAGCGGCATCACGGGCATCAAGGTGTGGGAGACCGTGCCCGACCGTGTGTTCGACGAGACCGACGAGGTCGTCATCGTCGACCTGCCCCCCGATGAACTGCTGCAGCGGCTCAAGGAAGGCAAGGTCTACCTGCCGCAGCAGGCCGAACGCGCCGTGCGCAACTTCTTCCGCAAGGGCAACCTCATCGCCCTGCGCGAGCTGGCGCTGCGCCGCACCGCCGACCGCGTCGACGACGAGATGCTGCAGTACCGGCGCAACCTCGCGGCGGCTCCGGTGTGGCAGACGCGCGAATCGCTGCTGCTGTGCGTGGGCCCCGACGAGCGTTCGGAGAGGCTGGTGCGCAGCACGGCGCGGATGGCGGCGCAGCTCGGCGTGCCCTGGCACTGCATCTACGTGGAGACGCCCCACTTGCAGCGCATGCCCGAAGCGGCGCGGCAGCGCGTGATGCGGGTGCTCAAGGTGGCCGAGGACAGCGGCGCCACCACGGCCAGCCTCACCGGCAATACGCTCGCGGCCACCATCGTGAGGTATGCGCACGAATACAACCTGTCGCGCGTGGTGCTGGGCCGCGACACCGGGCGTGCGCTGCGGCGCTGGCGGCTGACGCTGGCCGAAGCCGTCGGCGCGCAGGGCAGCGACCTGGACGTGATCCAGATCGCGCTGCCCGCCCACGATCGCGAGGGGCAGCCGCGCCGGGCATCCGAAGGCGAAGCCGCCAGCGAGCGCATTGCCAACGCCTGGCTGCCTTATGCGTGGAGCGTGGCCATCTGCGGTGCCGTCACGCTGGCGGCGGCGCCGCTGCACGCGGTGCTCGACCTGGCCAACATCGTCATGGTGTTCCTGCTTGCCGTGGTGGCCGTGGCCGTGCGCTTCGGACGCGGCCCCGCCGTGCTGGCCGCATTCGTGAGCGTGGCTGCCTTCGACTTCTTCTATGTGCCGCCGCGCTTCAGCTTCAGCGTGAGCGATGCGCAGTATCTGCTGACCTTTGCGGTCATGCTCGTGGTCGCGCTGGTCATCGGCCAGATGACGGCGGGGCTGAAGTTCCAGGCGCGTGTGGCCACCTCGCGCGAGGAGCGGGTGAGCGCGCTGTATTCGTTGTCGCGTGATCTCTCCGGCGCCTTGATGGCCGAGCAGATCGGCGAGATCGCGGCACGGTTCATGAAGTCGGAATTTGGGGCGCGGTCGGCCTTGCTCGTGGCCGACCTGAACGATCGCATGAGCGGGCCGCTCCCGCTGCCCGACCTGCCCGCGGGCATCGACGTGGGCATTGCCCAGTGGGCATACGAGCATGGCGAGGCCGCCGGACACGGCACCAACACGCTGGCCGCGTCGCCCTTGCTCTACGTGCCGCTCAAGGCGCCCATGCGAATGCGCGGGGTGCTGGCGATCGAGCCGACCGCCCCTGCGCGTCTTGCGGGCCCCGAGCAGCGGCGCCTGCTGGACACCTGCGCGTCCTTGCTGGCCATCTCGCTGGAGCGCATCCACTACGTCGACGTGGCGCAGGACACGACGGTGCAGATGGAGTCCGAACGCTTGCGCCACTCGCTGTTGGCGGCCATTTCGCACGACCTGCGCACGCCCCTGGCGGCGCTCGTGGGCATGGCCGAGTCGCTCGCGATGATGCAGCCGCCGCCCGGTGGACCGCAGCGCGAGCTGACCGGGCGCATTCGCGATGCGGCGCTGCGCATGAACTCGCTCGTGAGCAACCTGCTGGACATGGCGCGGCTGCAGTCAGGGCAAGTGCAGCTGAACCGGCAGTGGCAGCCGCTGGAGGAAGTGGTGGGCAGCGCCCTGAACGCGATGGCCGGCGTGCTGGACACGCGGCGCGTGCAGGTCAGCCTGCCCGAAGACCTGCCGATGGTCGAGATCGATGCGGCCTTGATGGAACGCGTGCTGTGCAACCTGCTGGAGAACGCCGGCAAGTACACGCCGCCCGGGAGCACGATTCGCATCGGCGCCAGGTCCACGAGCGAGCGCGTGGTCATCACGCTCGACGACGACGGCCCGGGGCTGCCCAAGGGGCGTGAGGAAACCGTCTTCCAGATGTTCGAGCGCGGCCGCAAGGAAAGCGCCACGCCCGGCGTCGGTCTGGGGCTTGCCATCTGCCGCGCCATCGTCGAAGCGCACCACGGGACGATCCGCGGCGACACTCGGGCGCAAGGCGGGGCACGCTTCACCATCGAACTGCCGCGCGGCACGCCGCCGGCGCTCCCCTGCATGGAAGACGTGCATGACATCGAAGGAAACGAACATGAGTCATCCGGCGCCGGTCGTGCTGGTGGTTGAGGACGAGGCCGAGATCCGCCGTTTCGTGCGTCTGTCTCTGGAGGTCGAAGGCTTCGGCGTGTGCGAGGCCGACAGCGTGCAGCGCGGACTCATCGAGGCGGGCACGCGCCGGCCGGATCTGGTGGTGCTGGATCTCGGGCTGCCCGATGGCGATGGCGAAGACCTGATCCGCGACCTGCGTACATGGTCGGACGTTCCCATCCTCGTGCTGTCGGCACGAACGACGGAGGCCGACAAGATCAGCGCGCTGGATGCCGGCGCGGACGACTACCTGGTCAAGCCCTTCAGCGCGGGGGAACTGCTCGCGCGGGTGCGGGCGCACCTGCGGCGGCGGGCTCGCGGCGCGAGCGACGGCAGCACGGTGGTCGAGTTCGGCGGCGTGAAGATCGACCTGATGCGGCGCACCGTGGAGCGTGACGGCGAGCCGCTGCACCTCACGCCCATCGAATACCGCCTGCTCACGCACCTGACGGGGCATCCGCACTGCGTGCGCACCCACCGCCAGCTGCTGCATGCGGTGTGGGGGTCCAGCCACGCCGAAGACACGCAGTACCTGAGGGTGTACATGGGACAGCTGCGCAAGAAGATCGAGGCGGACACATCGCAGCCGCGCCACCTGCTGACGGAAACGGGGATCGGCTATCGCTTCGTGCCTTGAGCGGGCTCAGGCGCGGCGCAGCACCCGGCGCACGCGATGCGCGGTGCGCTGGATCAGCCAGGCCAGCAGCATGGCGCCCACGAACCACAAGGCCTGCCGGATCGGACAGCCTTCGCTGAAGACCACCGTCCAGATGACGGCGCATGCGAGCCAGTTGTCCTTGCGCTGGCTGCGGGCCAGGCGGAAATCATCGTCCGTGAGCCGCAAGTTCGGGATCTTGTTCACCAGCAAGGCGAAGCCGATCGACAGCCCCACTTCCAGGGTCGCGATGAGCCAGAACAACTGAGATGCCACGTCGTGAATCGAATGTAGGGGTCCGTTGCGAGGCTAGCGTCTGTCGCATAAAGATGCTGCAAATTCTGCGATTCACCGGCACGCCGGGTGGGCGTCGGCGTGCCTGGGTCTAGCTAGATCTGTACGCGGGTCCCGAGCTCGATGACGCTGTTGTTCGGCAGGTTGAAGAATTCCACCACGCTGCCCGAGTTGCGCGCCATGCCGGCGAACAGCCTTTCCCGCCAGTGCGCCATCCCCGATCCCTTGGTGGGAACGACTGTTTCCCGACTCAGGAAGTAGCTGGTCTCGAAGGTGTTGATTCGCAGGCCGTGCTTGTCGCACAGCTCCAGCGCGTGCGGGATGTCCGGCGTGTCCTTGAAGCCGTAGTTGACGCGCACCTGCCAGAAACCCGGGACCAGTGATTTCACCTCGACGCTCTCGGACGGGTCTACCCAAGGGACGTCGTGAAACACCACCGTGAGGATCACGTTCTGCTCGTGCAGGACGCGGTTGTGCTTCAGGTTGTGCATGAGCGCCTGGGGCACCGTCTCCGGGTTGGCGACGGTGTAGACCGCCGTGCGGGTCGTGCGAGGCACGTCGTCCTGCGCGATCGCCGTGATGAAGGGAAGCAGTTCCGGATCGTTGGCCTGGATCTGCTCCATCAGCAGCGCGCGGCCGCGCTTCCACGTCGCCATGACGGTGAAGACCGTGACGCCCATGGCCAGCGAGAACCAGCCGCCTTCCATGAACTTGAGCGAGCACGAGGCCACGAGCACGGCGTCGAGCGCGAGAAACACCCCCGTGGCTGCCAGCGACAGCCACAACGGATAGCTCCAGCCGTGGCGCACGACGAAGAAGGTGAGCACCGTCGTGATGAGCATGGTCACGGTGACCGCGATGCCGTAGGCCGAGGCGAGCGCCGAGGAGCTTCCGAAGCCGACCGTGGCGAGGATGACGGCGATCAACAGCACCCAGTTCACCAGCGGAAGGTAGATCTGCCCGGCCTCCTTGGCGGACGTGTACATGACCTGCATGCGCGGCAGGAAGCCCAGCTGGATGGCCTGCTTGGTCATCGAGTAGGCGCCCGAGATCACGGCCTGCGATGCGATGACCGTCGCGCAGGTGGCCAGCACGACCGCGGGGATCAGCCAGGGGCCCGGAAAGAGGTGGAAGAAGGGATGCTCGATGGCCGCGGGCGTGCGCATCAGGAGCGCGCCTTGCCCGAAGTAGTTCAAGGCGAGCGCCGGCAGCACGAGCCCGGTCCAGGCGATCTGGATGGGCCTCTTGCCGAAGTGGCCCATGTCCGCGTAGAGCGCTTCGGCGCCCGTCAACGCCAGCACGATGGCGCCGACGGCCGCGAACACCTGCCAGCCGCGCTCGTGCAGGAAATGCCAAGCATGCAGCGGATTCAGCCCTGCGAGGATGGCGGGCTGCTGCGAGATCTGCACGGCGCCGGTGACGGCCAGGGCGGCAAACCAGATGGTGATGACGGGCCCGAACATCTTGCCGACGGTGCCGGTGCCGTGACGCTGGACGACGAACAGGCCGACGAGCACGCCGATCGAGATGGGCAGCACGTAGGCCTTGAGGGCCGGCGTGACCACCTCGATGCCCTCCACCGCGCTCAGCACCGAGATGGCAGGGGTGATGACGCTGTCGCCGTAGAAGAGCGCCGCGCCGAAGACGCCCAGCAGGAGCAGGAAGCTGCGCCGCCTGGCGGTGGAGCCAGCCGCATGGGCAGCCAGCGCCGTCAAGGCCATGATGCCGCCTTCGCCGCGGTTGTCCGCCCGCAGGATGAGGGCGACGTACTTGAGCGTCACCACCATCATCAGTGCCCAGAAGATCACCGACGTGGCGCCGACGAGGTGCTCCGCGTCCAGCGGCACCCCGGTGCCGGGGCTGAAGACTTCCTTGATGGTGTACAGCGGGCTGGTTCCGATGTCGCCGTAGACGACACCGATTGCACCGAGCGTGAGCGTTGCGAGGCCTTGGCGGTTGTGGTCTTGTTCCATGAGATGCCGAACTGAAATGACGACGCCTTGTATCAGCTTGCGCATAAAGATCCCATAAACATTGGCGTCGCCTGCGCTCCGGCCCTGTCCGAATCCCAGTGGCGGGACGGGTCAGAGGGCAGCCGCAAAATTGGCGCCTTCATGACCACAGGCCTCTCGAAGAAGCACCGTATCTCCGGCCACCTGGGTTTCGGCGTCACCGACTACGCCGCGAGCAAGGCCTTCCTTCTCGGCGCGCTCGAGCCGCTGGGCGTCGGGGGAAGATGGAAGGACCGAATGGGGGGGGCAGCATCGGCCGGCCCGGCGGAGTGATGCCAGCCTGATCGGCACCGGACGCGGTCACTTCGGCGCAAAAACGCCGCTCGACAGCAGCTTTTGACGGCAATTGCCGTGTGCGCGGCTGGGCGGGTTTTTCCGCCCCTTCTTTTCATCCATCACTTTCACAGCCCCACGCAAGTCCTTATTTTTGCGATGATTTTTGCATGCGGTCACGATTGAAGATGCGCGTCTAAGTACTTGATTCCATTGATTTTTTCTTTGAGTTTTCGTTGACCGGGCTCATCCCATGAGCTACAGTGCAGATAAGTGCACTTTTGTGGGAAATGGTGGCATGCCCGGATCGGACCCTGGGCTGTGGCACCGAAATGGGGTCTGGGGTGGCAAACATCGTGTTTCAGGGGCCAGCTGCGTTGACGCTGGACGGCAAGGGGCGAATCGCCATGCCGTCGCGTCACCGCGAAGTCCTGTCCGCGATGGGCGTGAACCAGCTCACCATCACCAAGCATCCGGAGGGGTCGCTCATGATCTTTCCGCGCCCCGCCTGGGAAACCTTCCGTGAAAAAGTGGCCGCCCTCCCCATGGCGGCCAGCGGCTGGAAGCGCATCTTCCTGGGCAACGCGATGGACGTGGAGATCGACGCTTCCTCCCGCGTGCTCATCGCCCCCGAGCTTCGCGCCGCCGCAGGACTCACCCGCGACGTGATGCTGCTGGGCATGGGCAACTACTTCGAGCTCTGGGATGCCGCCCGCTACGCCGAGCACGAGGCCAAGGTCATGGCATCGGAAATGCCCGATGCGCTCAAGGACTTCAGCTTCTGAGCTGACACGTGAGCACCTCGCCCAACGATTACCTGCACACCACCGTCCTTTTGAACGAGGCGGTGGACGCGCTCGTCACCAATCCGGACGGCATCTATGTCGACGGCACCTTCGGGCGGGGCGGACATTCGCGCCTCATCCTCGAGCGGCTGGGCCAGAAGGGCCGGCTGCTCGCCATCGACCGCGATCCACAGGCCATCGCCGCCGCGACCACTGGAGCAACGCGGGTCAGTGACCCGCGTTTTTCCATCCATCACACGAGCTTCGGGCAGATGCTGCCCACGCTTGCCGCCCTGGGCGTCAGCAAGGTCGACGGCCTGCTGCTGGACCTGGGCGTGTCATCCCCGCAAATCGACGACCCCATCCGCGGGTTCAGCTTCCGTTTCGACGGGCCGCTGGACATGCGCATGGACACCACCCGCGGCGAGAGCGCTGCGGAGTTTCTTGCTCGCGCAGACGAGCGCCACATTGCGGAGGTGATACGTGACTATGGGGAAGAACGGTTTGCTATACAGGTTGCAAAGGCGCTTGTTGCTCGGCGCGAGAGCGGGAATCCTGTTCGAACAACACGGGAGCTTTCCGACGTCGTGGCTCGTGCGGTCAAAACCCGCGAACCGGGCCAGGACCCTGCAACGCGCACATTTCAAGCTCTTCGGATTCTTGTCAACGCCGAGCTTGAGGAGCTCGAACAAGGGCTGAAGTCGTCGCTGCAACTGCTCGCACCGGGCGGGCGCCTCGTCGTCATCAGCTTTCACTCGCTGGAAGACCGCATCGTGAAGACCTTCATCGCCCGCGAAAGCAAGAGCGTGGTGGATCGTCGCGTGCCGTTTGCGGAGCCCAAGCCGACGCGCTTGCACTCGCTCGGGCGGGTCAAGCCATCGGAGACGGAGGTGCGGGCCAATCCGCGTTCGCGTTCGGCAGTCATGCGCGTGGCTGAGCGGACGGAGGTGCCGGCATGACGCGGCTCAACGTAGTGCTCCTCGTGATGCTCATCGCCAGCAGCATCTACCTCGTGCGCGTCTCCTATGACGCGCGCCGCCTTTTCGGCGAGCTCGACAAGGCGCAGAGCGAAGAGAAGTCGCTCGACCTCGAGTTCGAGCGGCTGAAGACCGAGAAGCAATCGCAGGCGACGCCGCTGCGCGTGGAGAAGACGGCGCGCGAGAAGCTCGCGATGCGCAGTGCGAATCCGGCGATCACGCAGTACGTCACTTACTCGAAGGCCGCGTCCGCGCCGGCGGGAGGTGGCCAATGAACTGGCTGGAAGGAATGAGCAAGAAGAAGGCCGGCAAGGCGGGCGCGGTCAGCGTGCGCAGCGTCAACTACTCGAGCAGCCCGCTGCTCGCGTCGCCCACGCCAGGCTGGCGATCGAAGTTCCTCGTCGCGATGGTGGGCCTGGGCTTCGTCGCGCTGCTCGGTCGCGCGGTGTACGTGCAGATCGTCGGCTCGTCCTTCTTCCTCAAGCAAGGCGAGATCCGCTACGCCCGCACGCTGGACATGCCCGCCAGCCGCGGCCGCATCATCGACCGCAACGGGCTGATCCTCGCGTCCAGCGTGCGCGTGCCGTCGCTGTGGGCCATCCCCAAGGACTTCGAGGCCGACAAGCAGCAGCGTGCCCAGCTCGCCAAGCTGCTGGGCATGAGCGTCAAGGAACTGGAAGGTCGGCTCGAGGACAACCAGAACTTCGTGTGGCTGCGCCGCCAGGTCGACGAGGACGTGGCCAAGGCTGTGCTCGCGCTCAACATCAAGGGCGTGCACCAGGTGCCTGAATACAAGCGCCGCTACCCGGAAGGCGAAGCGGCCGCGCACGTGGTGGGCTTCACCAACCTGGAAGACAAGGGCCAGGAAGGCATCGAGCTCGCGTTCCAGCGCGACCTGGCCGGCCGCGACGGCACCCGCCGCGTGATCAAGGACCGGCTGGGCCGCGTGGTGGAAGACATCGGCGACAGCGTGCAGCCGCTGGACGGCCGCGACATCGAGCTGTCCATCGATTCGAAGGTGCAGTTCTTCGCCTACCAGCGCATCCGCGACGCGGTGGCCGAGCACCATGCCAAGGCCGGCAGCGTGGTGGTGCTGGATGCGCAGACGGGCGAGATCCTCGCGCTGTCCAACTACCCGAGCTTCACGCCCAACGACCGCAAGAACCTGTCGGGCCAGCAGCTGCGCAACCGCGCCATCACCGACACCTTCGAGCCGGGCTCGACGATGAAGCCCTTCATCGCCGCCTGGGCGATGGAGACCGGCCGCGTCACGCCCAACACCGTCATCAACACGGCGCCCGGCAGCATCACCATCACCGGCTCGACCATTCGCGATGCGCACCCGCACGGCGCGCTGACGGTGGCCGAGGTGATCCAGAAATCGAGCAACGTCGGCACCGTCAAGATGGCGATGCAGATGCAGCCGCGCGAAATCTGGGAGCTGTACACGCAGGTGGGCTTCGGCCAGAAGCCGCAGATCGCCTTCCCCGGCGCCGTGACCGGCCGGCTGCGCCCGTACAAGACCTGGCGCCCGATCGAGCAGGCGACGATGAGCTACGGCTACGGCCTGTCGGCGTCGCTGCTGCAGATCGCGCATGCCTACACGGTGTTCGCGCGCGACGGCGAGCTCATCCCCGTCTCGCTCGAGAAGAACAAGGAGCCTGTCAACGGCATCCGCATCGTGAGCCCGAAGACGGCCCAGAGCATCCGCGAGATGCTGCACATGGTGTGCGGCCCCGGCGGCACCGCGCCGCGCGCGCAGGCGCTGGGCTACTCGGTGGGCGGCAAGAGCGGCACCGCCTACAAGCAGGAAGGCAAGGGCTACGCCGAGAAGAAATACCGCGCCTGGTTCGTGGGCATGGCGCCCATCAGCAACCCGCGCATCATCGTGGCCGTGATGGTGGACGAGCCGACTGCAGGCGCGCACTTCGGCGGCGACGTGGCCGGCCCCGTCTTCAGCGAAGTGGTGCAGCAGACGCTGCGCTCCATGGGCGTGCCGCCCGACCAGGACGTGCGCCCGCAGATCGTGCAGAACGCCATCCCCGCCGAAGAGGAGAGCTTCTGATGCCGCGCATCCTGAACTCCGTCGCCGACGCGCTCAAGTGGCTCGCCAAGCGCGGCGCGGTGTCGCTCACGACGGACAGCCGGCGCGTGATCAACGGCGACGCCTTCGTCGCATGGCCCGGCACAACGCACGATGGCCGGCAGTACGTGCAGACCGCGCTGCGCCAAGGCGCGGTGGCCTGCATCGTCGAGCTGGACGGCATCGCCGCCTTCGACCTCGAGGGCGACGAGCGCGTCGCCGCGATGAAGGGGCTGAAGGCGCTCACCGGGCCGCTGGCGCATGGCTTCCTCGGCAAGCCGAGCGACCGGCTGCGCATCGTCGCGAGCACGGGCACCAACGGCAAGACCTCCACCACCTGGTGGGTGGCGCAGGCGCTCACGGCGCTCGGCCACCGCAGCGGCGTGATCGGCACGCTGGGCATCGGCGAGCCGCCGTCGGACGGCGACCCCGGCAACATGATGTCCACCGGCCTCACCACGCCCGACCCGGTGGTGATGCACGCCGCGTTCAAGAGCTTCGCGGACGCGGGCTTCGATGCCTGCGCGATCGAGGCCTCGTCGGTGGGCATCGTCGAGCACCGGCTCACGGGCACGCATGTGCACGTGGCGATGTTCACCAACTTCACGCAGGACCACCTGGACTACCACGGGACCATGGAGTCCTACTGGCAAGCGAAGGCGCAGCTCTTCGCCTGGCCGGGCCTGGGTGCCGCGGTGCTGAACATCGACGACCCGCAAGGCGCGGCGTTGGCGCGTGCGCTGCAGGGATCGGCCATCGACCTGTGGACCTACTCCGTCGGGCAAGACGCGCGGCTCATCGCGCACGACATCGGCTACCACGAAGGCGGACTCGCCTTCGAGGTGTACGAGGGCGAGCAGCAAGCGCTGGTGCGCACCACGCTCATCGGCGACTACAACGTCTCGAACCTGCTGGCCGTGATCGGCGCCTTGCGCGCGCTGGGCATCGAGCTGGCCGATGCCGCCCGTGCCTGCGCGCTGCTGAGTCCGGTGCCCGGCCGCATGCACCGCGTGTCGGCGGAAGCGCGCTACGACGACGAGGTTCACAACTATCAGAACCTGCCCGAGGTGGTGGTGGACTACGCCCACACCCCCGACGCATTGGAAAAGGCGCTCAAGGCCTTGAAGCCGCTGGCGCAGGCGCGCGACGGCAAGCTGTGGTGCGTGTTCGGCTGCGGCGGCAACCGCGACGCGTCCAAGCGTCCGCTGATGGGCGCCATCGCGCAGCAGAACGCCAACGTCGTGGTGGTGACCAGCGACAACCCGCGCATGGAATCGCCTACGCTGATCCTGTCGCAGATCGTCGCCGGCATGACGCCCGACTACAGGCCGCTGGTGATCGAAGACCGGCGCCTGGCCATCGCGCAGGCGGTGCAGCTGGCCGACGGCGATGACGTGATCCTCATCGCCGGCAAAGGCCACGAGGACTACCAGGACGTGAACGGCGTGAAGCACCCGTTTTCCGACGTGACCGAAGCGCATGCGGCGCTGGTGCGCTACGGCGACGACCGAAGGAGCCAGTCATGATGATGACGCTCGCGCAGGCTCATGCCTTGTTGCCCGGCTCGGCACTCGTCGGCGATGGCTCGGTTGCCATCGCACGCGTGCACACCGACACCCGCACGCTGGCCGCGGGGGATCTCTTCGTCGCCATCAAGGGCGAGCGCTTCGACGCGCACCACTTCCTGCCGCAGGCCAAAGCCGCCGGCGCGGTGGCGGTGATCGCGGAGCACGGCATTGCCGAGGCCGGCTTGTCGGGCCTGCAGGTGGCCGACACGCGCGCGGCCTTGGGCGAGCTGGCCCGTGCCTGGCGTGCGCGCTGCCACCTGCCGCTCATCGCTGTCACCGGCAGCAACGGCAAGACCACGGTCACGCAGATGATCGCGTCCATCCTCAAGGCGTGGCTGGCCGATGGCGCGTTCTCCACGCAAGGCAACTTCAACAACGACATCGGCGTGCCGCTCACGCTCCTGCGCCTGCGGCAGAACGATGAAGCCTGGCACCGCGCCGCGGTGGTCGAGCTGGGCATGAACCACGTCGGCGAGATCGCGCTGCTCGCGAAGATGGCCGCGCCTTCGGTGGCGCTTGTCAACAACGCGCAGCGCGAACACCAGGAATTCATGGCGAGCGTGGAGGCGGTGGCGCGCGAGAACGGCTCGGCCATCGAGGCACTCGGGCCGCTGGGTGTTGCGGTGTTCCCCGCGGACGATGCCTACGCGCCGCTCTGGCGGCAGATGGCCGGCCGCCGGCCCGTCATCACCTTTGCGACGCAAGGCCCCGCCGACGTGACAGGCGAGGGCGTCTGGGCCGGCGACCATTGGGACGTCACGCTGCACACGCCGGCCGGCACAGCATCGCTCACCTTGCGTGTGGCCGGCGAACACAACGTCAAGAACGCGCTGGCCGCCACCGCCTGCGCGCTGGCCACGGGCTGCCCCATCGACGCCATCGTGCGTGGGCTCGAAGCCTTCGCGCCGGTCAAGGGCCGCTCGCAGGTCAAGAGCTTCCAGCGCGATGGCCGCAGCGTCACGCTGGTGGACGACACCTACAACGCAAACCCCGACTCCGTGCGCGCCGCCATCGACGTGCTCGCCGCCTTGCCCGGCCCGCGCTGGCTGGTGCTGGGCGACATGGGCGAGGTGGGCGAGAAGGGCCCCGAGTTCCACCGCGAGGTGGGTGCCTACGCACAGGAGCGCGGCATCGAATCGCTGTGGACGGTGGGCGCGCTGTGCACGCACGCGAGCGCCGCCTTCCATGGCGCACGGCATTTCGAGGATGTGGCGATGCTGCTGGCCGCGCTGCCCATGGCACCGGCCGCCGCGTCGGTGGTGGTGAAAGGGGCGCGCTTCATGAAGATGGAACAGGTCGTCCATGCGTTGACGACCACACCGGGAGCTTCGCATGCTGCTTAGTCTGGCGAGCTGGCTCCAGTCGCTGTCGCCGGAATTCGGCTTCTTCCGCGTCTTCCAGTACATCACCTTCCGCGCGGTGATGGCCGCGATGACTGCGCTGCTCATCGGCCTCGCGTTCGGGCCGTGGGTGATCCGCCGCCTCACCGAGATGAAGATCGGCCAGCCCATCCGCGAGTACGGCGTGAAGGAGCACATCGCCAAGAGCGGCACGCCGACCATGGGTGGCGTGCTGATCCTGATTGCGATCGGCGTGTCCACGCTGCTCTGGTTCGACTGGAGCAACCGCTTCGTGTGGATCGTGATGGTCGTGACGCTGGGCTTCGGCGCCATCGGCTGGGTGGACGACTGGCGCAAGGTCGTGCAGAAGAACCCCGAGGGCATGAGCTCGAAGGAGAAGTACTTCTGGCAGTCGATGATCGGGCTCATCGCCGCGCTCTACCTGGCGTTCAGCGTGTCGGAAACATCCAACCTGCGCGTGATCGAGCTCTTCATCCGCTGGGTGCAAAGCGGCTTCTCCAACGCGCTGCCGCCCAAGGCCGACTTGATGGTGCCGTTCGTGAAGACCGTCAGCTACCCGCTGGGCGTCTTCGGTTTCATCATCCTCACCTACTTCGTGATCGTGGGCGCGAGCAACGCGGTGAACCTCACCGACGGGCTCGATGGCCTGGCCATCATGCCGGTGGTGATGGTGGGCTCGGCACTGGGCGTGTTTGCCTACGTCACGGGCAGCTCGGTGTACAGCAAGTACCTGCTGTTCCCCTACATCCCGGGCGCGGGTGAGCTGCTCATCTTTTGCGCTGCGATGGCTGGTGCGGGCCTGGCCTTCCTGTGGTTCAACACGCATCCGGCGCAGGTCTTCATGGGCGACGTGGGTGCGCTGTCGCTGGGTGGTGCGCTGGGCACGATCGCCGTGATCACGCGGCAAGAGATCGTGCTCGGGATCATGGGCGGCGTGTTCGTGGCCGAAGCGCTGTCGGTGATGCTGCAGGTGAGCTGGTTCAAGTTCACCAAGAAACGGTTTGGCGAGGGACGGCGCATCTTGAAGATGGCGCCGCTTCATCACCACTTCGAGAAATCGGGGTGGAAGGAAACGCAGGTGGTGGTCCGCTTCTGGATCATCACCATGCTCTTGTGTCTCGTCGGGTTGGCGAGCTTGAAACTGCGATGAAACATCTGAAGGACATCACGGTGCTGGTGCTCGGACTCGGTGAGTCCGGCTTGGCCATGGCGCGCTGGAGTGCGCGCTGTGGTGCCACCGTGCGCGTGTGGGATTCGCGCGAGACGCCGCCGAATGCGGCGGCGCTGGTCGAGCACGTGCCGGGGGCGAAGTTGTTCACCGGCGCGCTTCCGGACGAGGCGATTGAAGGTGTCCAGCTGGTCCTCAAGAGCCCGGGCCTGGCGCCGACTGATGAGCGCATCGCGCCCGCCATCGCGCGTGCGGCCGATGCGGGTGCGCTGGTGCAAGGCGAGCTCGAGCTCTTTGCTCGTGCGCTCGAAGACCTGAAGGCCGAGCGCGGCTACGCGCCCAAGGTGCTGGCCATCACCGGCACCAACGGCAAGACCACGACGACGGCGATGACGGCGATGTTCGTCGAGCGCGCGGGCAAGCGCGTGGCGATGGCCGGGAACATCGGGCCGACGATGTTGCAGACGCTGTCGGATGCGCTGGACCTGGAGCCGGTGGCGGTGGTGGAAGACGCTGCGGTGGAGGACGTGTCGGCCGCTGTCGATGAGGCGATGCAGGACGTGGTGCTGAGTGAAGAGGGCGTGCCGGTGGTCGTTGAAGCGGTTCAAGCCGGCGCAACGGCCGATGACCCTCACCCCAGCCCTATCCCGGAGGGAGAGGGTGAAGAGCAGGCGGCCCTAGACAACGACGCGGCCGATCTTCCCTCTCCCTCTGGGGTAGGGACCGAGGGTGAGGGCGCCGCAGGCGCACCGCACGACGTCGCCTCCATCCACGCCGCATCCACCATCGACCTCGACGGCCCGCCGCTGCATCTCATCCCGCCGCCGCCGCCCGGCCCGGTCTTCGAGCATTTGCCCGAGGTCTGGGTGCTGGAGCTGTCCAGCTTCCAGCTCGACGAAGCCAAGGGCTTCGAGCCCAGCGCGGCGACGGTGCTCAACATCACGCAGGACCACCTCGACTGGCACGGTTCCATGCCGGCCTACACGGCGGCCAAGGCGCGCATCTTCGGCAAGAACGCGGTGATGGTCATCAACCGCGACGACCCGGCCGTGGAAGCGCTCGTGCCGCAGCCGCCGGAGGCGCCCGCCGGCAAGAAGGTCAAGCTGCCCAAGTTCGTGCCGCGCGACGTGGTGCGCTTCGGCCTCGACGCGCCGCGCAACCCTGGTGACTTCGGCCTCATTGACGAGAATGGCATGGCCTGGCTCGTGCGTGCGATGGAAGCCGACGAGACGATCAAGAAACCGAAGAAGGGCGCCGCGGTCGAGGAAGAAGACCTCATCATCCAGCGCCTCATGCCGGCCGATGCGCTGCGCGTGCGCGGCCGCCACAACGCGGCCAACGCACTCGCGGCGCTGGCGCTCGCTACGGCCATCGGCTGCCCGCTCGCGCCCATGCTGCATGGCCTGCGCGAATACGGCGGCGAGCCGCATCGCGTGGAATACATCGCCACCGTCAACGGCGTGGATGCCTACGACGACAGCAAGGGCACCAACGTCGGCGCCACCGTCGCCGCGCTCAACGGGCTGGGCATGGACAAGTCGCCCGCCAAGCTCGTCGTCATCCTCGGCGGAGATGGCAAGGGCCAGGACTTCTCCCCGCTGGCCGAACCGGTCGCGCGCCATGCGCGGGCCGTGGCCACCATCGGCCGCGATGCGCAGGCCGTGGAAGACGCCATCGTGCAGGCAGGCATCGCGATCCAGCGCCACGACACGCTCGAGGCCGCCACGCGCTGGGCCTTCACGCGCGCCCATGCCGGCGACGCCGTGTTGCTGAGCCCAGCCTGCGCGAGCCTCGACATGTTCCGCAACTACGCCCACCGCGCCGAAGTCTTCGTGAACGAAGTGCGCGCCATGGCGGCTGAGGCGGGGGACTTGAGCGCATGAACGCGACGCCGTCCATCGCCATGAACGCCGGCAACCATCGCAAGGAGGCCGCACGGTGACCGCTGCTGCCCGCTTCGGCCTCGACGCGCTCAAGGCGCGCGTCGGCGGCCTGTTCCGCAAGGATGCGGAGCAGGGCGCGAGCCTGCCGGTGCGCGACTGGATCAACGTGTCTTCCGGCCAGCCGACCAAGGTGCTGGGCTTCGACCAGGCGCTGGTCTGGGTGGTGGTGGCGCTCGTGGCGATGGGCCTCGTCATGGTCTACAGCGCCACGGTGGCCATGCCCGACAACCCGAAGTTCTCGCGCTATGCGCCGACCTTCTTCCTCACGCGGCACATCATGTTCATCGGCATCGGCACGCTGTGCGCGCTGGTGGCGGTGCAGATCCCCTTGAGCTTCTGGGAAAAGATGTCGCCGTGGATCTTCGTGGCCTCGCTGCTGCTGCTCGTGCTGGTGCTCGTGCCGCACGTGGGCAAGGTGGTGTACGGCGCACGCCGCTGGATTCCGCTGGGCATCTTGAACTTCCAGCCGTCCGAGCTCGCCAAGCTTGGCATCGCGATGTACGCGGCCGGCTACATGGTGCGCAAGATGGACGTGAAGGAGAACTTCCTGCGCGCCGTGCTGCCCATGGCGATCTCGGTGGCGGTGATCGGCCTGCTGCTGCTCGCCGAGCCGGACATGGGCGCCTTCCTCGTCATCGCGGCGATCGCGATGGGCATCCTCTTCCTGGGCGGCGTGAACGGGCGCATGTTCCTGCTCATCACCGCGGTGCTGGTGGGCGCCTTCGTGCTGATGATCACCTTCAGCGAATGGCGGCGCGAGCGCATCTTCGCGTACCTGAACCCGTGGGACGAGAAGTACACGCTGGGCAAGGCCTACCAGCTGTCGCATTCGCTCATCGCCTTCGGCCGCGGCGAGATCTTCGGACAGGGCCTGGGCTCCAGCGTCGAGAAGCTGCACTACCTGCCCGAGGCGCACACCGACTTCCTGCTGGCCGTGATCGGCGAGGAGCTGGGCTTCATCGGCGTGGCCTGCGTGATCGTGTCCTTCTTCTGGCTGTCGCGCCGCATCTTCCACATCGGCCGCCAGGCCATCGCGCTGGACCGCGTGTTCGCTGGGCTGTTCGCGCAAGGCATCGGCATCTGGATGGGCGGGCAGGCCTTCATCAACATGGGCGTGAACCTCGGTCTGCTGCCGACGAAGGGACTGACCTTGCCCTTGATGAGCTACGGCGGCTCGGCGATCCTGCTCAACCTGATCTCGATTGCGATCGTGCTGCGGGTGGACATCGAGAACCGGCAGATGATGCGGGGAGGGCGCGCATGACCGCCCGCCACCTGGTCGTCATGGCCGCCGGTACGGGCGGCCACGTCATTCCCGGACTTGCCGTCGCGCGCGAGATGCAGTCGCGCGGCTGGACGGTGAGCTGGCTGGGCACCACGCACGGCATGGAGAACAAGCTCGTGCCGCCGTCGGGCATCCCGATGGACAACATCACCTTCAGCGGCCTGCGCGGCAAGGGGCTGGTGCACACGCTCACGGGTGGCTTCCGCTTGCTGGCCGCGTTCTGGAGTTGCGGCTGGATCCTGAAGCGCCGCAAGCCGGATGCCGTGCTGGGCATGGGTGGCTATGTCTGCTTCCCCGGTGGCTTGATGACCAGCGCCTTGGGCAAGCCGCTGATGCTCGTGAATGCGGACGCTGCTCTGCTCATGAGCAACCGGTCACTGCTGGGCGTGTGCGACCGCATCGCCTTCGGCTTCGACGGGCCGGAGGTCGCGAAGGTCAAGCGCGCGGTGGTCACGGGCAACCCGGTGCGCGCGGAGATCGAATCGCTGCCGGCACCGGAGCAGCGTTTCGCGGGCCGCACGGGGCCGTTGAAGCTGCTCGTGGTGGGTGGCAGCCTGGGTGCGAAGGCGCTGAACGATTGCGTGCCGCAGGCGCTCGCGCTGATCGACGAAGCATCGCGGCCGGTGGTGACGCATCAGACGGGTGCGAACAACCACGCGGCGGTGCTCGCGGCTTACGAACAGGCGAAGGTGCGCGGCGAGGTGCTGCCCTTCATCGACGACATGGCGAACCGCCTCGCCGACTGCGACCTCATCGTCTGCCGCGCCGGTGCGGTGACGGTGAGCGAGCTGTGCGCGGCCGGCGTGGCCGGCGTGCTGGTGCCCCTGGTCGTGAGCACGACCTCGCACCAGCGCGACAACGCGCAGTGGCTGGCCTCGCATGGCGCGGGCGTGCACCTGCCGCAGAACGAACTCTCGCCGCGCAAGCTGGCGGACTTGCTGTCGGGCCTCACGCGCGATGCCTTGCTGGCGATGGCGACGAAGGCGCGTGCCTTGGCGAAGCCGAAGGCGGCGGCGCGGGTGGCGGATGAGTTGGAACGATTGGTGGTGGCTTGATGAAGTACGGTTTGCTTGCGAGGCCCATGCCCTCACCCCAACCCTCTCCCAGGGGGAGAGGGAGTAACTCTTTCGCTTCTTCGTCGGACGAGGCGATGTCGCGCGTTCTTCACTCCCTCTCCCCCTGGGAGAGGGCTGGGGTGAGGGCGTGGGCCTGCGCCGAAGGACGCTTCGCATGAAACACGCCGTCAAACACATCCACTTCGTCGGGATAGGCGGCGCAGGCATGAGCGGCATCGCCGAGATCCTGCACAACCTCGGCTACACCGTGTCGGGCTCCGACCAGAACGACGGTTCGGTCACGCAGCGCCTCGCGTCGCTGGGCATCCGCATCGCCATCGGCCATGACGCGGCCAACATCGCGGGTGCGGGCGCGGTCGTCACCTCCACCGCGGTGAAGGGCGACAACCCCGAGGTCATCGCCGCACGCGCCAAGCACGTGCCCGTGGTGCCGCGCGCGGTGATGCTGGCCGAGCTGATGCGCCTCAAGCAAGGCATCGCCATCGCCGGCACGCACGGCAAGACCACGACCACGAGCCTCGTGACCAGCGTGCTGGCCGAAGCCGGCGTGGACCCGACCTTCGTGATCGGCGGCAAGCTCAACGCGGCCGGCGCCAACTCGCGCCTGGGCAGCGGCGACTACATCGTGGTCGAGGCGGACGAGTCGGATGCGTCCTTCCTCAACCTGCTGCCGGTGATGGCGGTGGTGACGAACATCGACGCCGACCACATGGACACCTACGGCCACGACTATGCGCGGCTGAAGCAGGCCTTCGTGGAGTTCATCCACCGCATGCCCTTCTACGGCGCAGCGGTGCTGTGCAGCGACGACCCGGGCGTGCGCTCCATCATCCCGATGATCTCGCGCCCGATGGTGACCTACGGCTTCGGCGAGGACGCGATGGTGCGTGCCGTCGACGTGCGGGCGTTGGACGGCACCATGAGCTTCACGGTCCTGCGCCACAACGGCATCCGCATGCCCGACATGCAGGTCACGCTGAACCTGCCGGGCATGCACAACGTGCTCAATGCGCTCGCGACGATTGCTGTGGCGACGGAGCTGGAGCTGCCGGACGCGCCGATCATCAAGGGCCTGGCGGAGTTCACCGGCGTGGGCCGCCGCTTCCAGCGCTATGGCGACGACCTGCCCACCAAGGACGGCGGCGTGTTCACGCTCATCGACGACTACGGCCACCACCCCGTCGAGATGGCCGCCACGCTCGCCGCCGCGCGCGGCGCCTTCCCCGGCCGCCGTCTGGTGCTGGCCTTCCAGCCGCACCGCTACACCCGCACGCGCGACTGCTTCGAGGATTTCGTGAAGGTCATCGGCACGGCCGATGCGGTGCTGCTCGCGGAGGTGTATGCCGCCGGCGAAGCGCCCATCGTGGCGGCAGACGGCCGTGCACTGGCGCGGGCGTTGCGCGTCGCGGGCAAGGTTGACGCCGTCTTCGTCGACGACATCAAGGACATGCCCCAGGCCATCGCCGACCAGGTGAAGGCCGGTGATGTGGTGATTTCGATGGGCGCGGGTTCGATCGGGAACGTGCCGGCACAGGTGGTCCAGATGTTGAAAGGACAGCCATGACAAACATTGATGTGAAAGCTCTCGGCAAAGTCGCAGTTCTCTTCGGCGGAGACTCCGCCGAGCGCGAGGTGTCGATCATGTCGGGCAACGGCGTGCTCGCCGCGCTGCAATCGCAAGGCGTCGATGCCCATGCCTTCGACCCCGCCGAGCGGGACCTCTCCGAGCTCAAGCGCGACGGCTTCGACCGCTGCTTCATCGCGCTCCACGGCCGCCACGGCGAAGACGGCTCGGTGCAAGGCGCGCTGGAGCTGCTCGGCATTCCCTACACCGGCTCCGGCGTGATGGCGTCGGCCATCGCCATGGACAAGGTGATGACCAAGCGCGTGTGGATCGCCGAAGGCCTGCCCACGCCGAAGTACGTGCGGCTCGCGCCGGAAGAGCAGACGCGCGAACGCATCATCGTCATCCCCGACGACCTCGGCCTGCCATTGATCGTGAAGCCGCCGCGCGAAGGCTCGTCCATCGGCGTGAGCAAGGTCGAAGGCTATTCGCAGATGCAGGAGGCGGTGACGCTCGCCACGCAGTACGACCCCGACGTGCTGGCCGAGGAGTTCATCGACGGCGAGGAAGTGACCTGCGGCGTGCTGGGCCAGGGTGAGGATGCGCACGCACTCCCGGTCATCAAGATCGTCGCGCCCGAGGGCGACTACGACTACCAGAACAAGTACTTCACCGACGTCGTGAAGTACCTCGTACCCAGCGGCCTGCCGGAAGCGGAAGAGCGCGAGATCCAGCGCATCGTCGTCGCGGCGTACCGCACGCTGAACTGCCGCGGCTGGGGACGGGCGGACCTGATGATCCGCAAGACCGACCGCAAGCCCTTCCTGCTGGAGATCAACACCTCGCCCGGCATGACCTCGCATTCGCTCGTGCCCAAGGCGGCCGCCGCCACCGGCATGAGCTACGAACAGCTGTGCGTCTACTTGCTGTCGCAAGCCGCGCTCGACACACCGAAGAAAAAGTAAGCACACCAACCGAACACCAACCCAGCGCATGGCCACCGCCGCTGCCTTCACCGCCAACGCTTCGCCCATCCCGGGCGACGTGCGGCTGATGCACGTCACCGCGAACGTCCTGTTCGTGGTGGCGGGCCTGGCGCTGGCCGTCTTGGCGCTGAACTGGGTGGTGCGCCTGCCGATCTTCGCGATCCGCGCCATCCACGTCGAAGGCGAGGTGGCGCGCAACAGCGTGTCCACCATCCGCGCCAACGCGGCGCCCAAGCTCACGGGCAACTTCTTCACCACCGACCTGCAGAAGGACAAGCGCGCCTTCGAATCGGTGCCCTGGGTGCGCCAGGCCATCGTGCGCCGCATCTGGCCGAACCGGCTCGCGGTGCGGCTGGAAGAGCACCGGCCCGCGGCGGTGTGGGGCAGCGATGCGACCACCGACAAGCTGGTCAACACCTTCGGCGAGGTGTTCGAGGCCAACATCGGCGACGTCGAGGACGACAGCCTGCCCACGCTGAATGGCCCGGAGGGCAGCTCGGTCCACATGCTCGCGATGCTCGGCCGGCTCAAGCCGCTCTTCGAGCGCATGGATGCGCACATCGACAGCCTGTCGCTGTCGGGCCGCGGCTCCTGGCGCGCGGAGCTGGACACCGGCGCCGAGGTGGAGCTCGGCCGCGGCACGGACGACGAGGTGCTCGCGCGCACCGAGCGCTTCCTCGCCACGCTCACGCAGGTGACGCAGCGCTACCAGCGCCCGCTCGAATATGCGGACCTGCGGCACAACGACGGATATGCGGTTCGGCTCAAGGGCATCACCACGGTGATCCCCAAAGACAGCAAGAAATAGGAGAGTCGATTGGCCAAGGAATACAAGGATCTCGTGGTCGGACTGGACATCGGCACCGCCAAGGTGATGGCGGTGGTGGCCGAAGTCCTGCCCGGTGGCGAATTGCGGGTGGCGGGGCTCGGCGTCGCGCCCACGCACGGTCTCAAGCGCGGCGTGGTGGTCAACATCGACGCGACGGTGCAGAGCATCCAGCAGGCGCTGAAAGAGGCCGAGATGATGGCCGACTGCAAGATCACGCGCGTGTACACCGGCATCACCGGCAGCCACATCCGCGGGCAGAACAGCACCGGCATGGTGATCGTGCGCGACAAGGAAGTGACGCCTGTGGACGTGGCGCGCGTGGTGGAGACCGCCAAGGCGATCAACATCCCCAACGACCAGCGCCTGCTGCTCGTGGAGCCGCAGGAGTTCGTGATCGACGGGCACGAGGTGAAGGAGCCCATCGGCATGAGCGGCGGGCGCCTGGAGGTGAAGGTGCACATCGTGACCGGCGCGCAGAGTGCGGCCGAGAACATCGTGAAGTGCGTGCGCCGCTGCGGGCTCGAGGTGGAGCAGCTGGTGCTGAACCCGAGCGCGTCCAGCCACGCGGTGCTCACCGAGGACGAGAAAGACCTGGGCGTGGCGCTGGTGGACATCGGCGCGGGCACGACGGACGTGGCCATCTTTACCGACGGCGCCATCCGCCACACGGCGGTGATCCCGATCGCAGGCGACCTCATCACGAGCGACATCGCGATGGCGCTGCGCACGCCGACCAAGGACGCGGAAGAGATCAAGGTGGAGTACGGCGTCGCCAAGCAGTTGCTGGCCGACCCGTCGGAGCAGCTCGAAGTGCCGGGCCTGGGCGACCGCGCGCCGCGCATGCTGAGCCGCCAGGCGCTGGCCGGCGTGATCGAACCGCGCGTGGAAGAGATCTATTCGCTCGTGCACCAGGTGATCCGCGAGAGCGGCTACGAGGAGCTCCTGTCCTCAGGCATCGTGATCTCGGGTGGCGCGGCGGTGATGCCCGGCATGGTGGAGCTCGGGGAAGACATCTTCCTCAAGCCCGTGCGCAAGGGCATCCCGACCTACAGCGGCGCGCTCTACGACATGGTCGCGAACCCGCGGTCGGCGACGGTGATGGGCTTGCTCGAGGAAGCCCGCATCGCGCGTTCGCGCGGCATGCGCGCGGCGCAGCAGGCGGGGTCGGTCAAGACCCTGTTCGGGCGCATGAAAGATTGGTTCCTGGGGAATTTCTAAAGGCAGGGGAAAGATATGCATCAACCGATTTCCGTTCGGGCTGAGGTATCGAAGCCCTCGGCCTTGACTCACGTGCACTTCGATACGCCGCAAGGCGCACCCCGTCCTGAGCCTGTCGAAGGGTCAGTGCGAACGGGGGTGGGGCTGACCCACGATCCACCGCGATCACGAATACACACAAGCCAGCGACCTCGGACCCCGGCACCACCGGGCCACCGGGGCGATGAATCGGCGGGAACACATACGACAGACAAACGGCAACTGCATTGAAGGAGTTACAGACATGGCCATCGAAATGATCGAGGAATTCGACCTGGGTACGCAGATCAAGGTGATCGGGGTGGGCGGCGGCGGCGGCAACGCGGTCGACCACATGATTGCGCAAGGCGTGCAAGGCGTGGAGTTCATCTGCGCGAACACGGATGCCCAGGCGCTCAACCGCTCGGCATCGCATCAGCTCATCCAGCTGGGCAGCACGGGCCTGGGCGCCGGCGCCAAGCCGGAAGCCGGGCGCGCCGCGGCCGAAGAGGCGGTGGACCGCATCCGCGCGGCCATCACCGGCGCGAACATGCTGTTCATCACCGCCGGCATGGGCGGCGGCACGGGCACGGGTGCGGCACCGGTCATCGCACGCGTCGCGAAGGAAATGGGCATCCTCACGGTCGGCGTGGTGACCAAGCCCTTCGACTTCGAAGGCAACCGCCGCATGAAGGCCGCCGATGCGGGCCTGGCCGAGCTCGAAGCCAACGTCGACTCGCTGATCGTCATCCTGAATGACAAGCTGCTCGACGTGCTCGGCGACGACGTGACGCAGGACCAGGCCTTCGCGCATGCCAACGACGTGCTGAAGAACGCGGTCGGCGGCATCAGCGACATCATCCACATCCCGGGCCTCGTGAACGTCGACTTCGAGGACGTGAAGACGGTGATGAGCGAGCCCGGCAAGGCGATGATGGGCACGGCCACGGCCAGCGGCCCGGACCGCGCCAACAAGGCCGCCGATGCGGCTGTGGCCTGCCCGCTGCTGGAAGGCATCGACCTGTCCGGCGCGCGCGGCGTGCTGGTGCTGATCGCGGCCAACCGCAACACCTTCAAGCTGTCCGAAAGCCGCAACGCGATGAATACGATCCGTCGCTATGCGGCGGAAGATGCGCACGTCATCTACGGCACGGCCTATGACGAGAGCCTGGGCGACCAGCTGCGCGTCACCGTGATCGCCACCGGCTTGTCGCCGCAAAAGCGCCAGGCCGCGCCGATCCAGGTGGTGCACAGCGCACCGGCGGTGATGCAGCGCACGGGGACGGACAACCTGCCCATCCTGACGCAGCCGGTGCACCAGACCTCGCCCGCGCACGACTACAGCCAGCTGACCACGCCGAGCGTGTGGCGCAACGGCCGCACGGCGGCAGCGAAGGTGGATGCGCTGGCGAGCAACGGGATGGATGAAATCGAGATCCCGGCGTTCCTGCGCAAGCAAGCCGACTGATGGCCCACCCCCGAGGCGCTCACGCGCCTCCCCCTCAAGGGGGCGCCGCCAGCGGACCGGCATAGCCGGATCCGCGGCGGCCGCTGGATGTGACCCGGACTTCGTCGGTTCGTGGTGTTGCTTTGCCTGCTGTCTGAGGTGTGTTGTGATCCTCGCTTGAAAGAATCCCAATCGTGGTGATGCATATTGGCGCCATTCGCCCTGCCCCACAGCCACCTAGAATCCGACCCATGGTCCCCCAACGCACGCTCAAGTCCCTCACCCGCGCGGTGGGCGTGGGCGTGCACGGCGGGCAGCGGGTGGAGATGACGCTGCGGCCGGCCCCGCCGGACACGGGCATCGTGTTCCGCCGCACCGACCTGCCCACGCCCGTGGACATCGAGGTGGACGCGCATGCCGTGACCGACACCCGCCTGGCCACCACGCTCAGCGCCCGGGGCGACCCCGGCGCGCCGGCGGTCAAGACGATCGAGCACTTCCTGTCGGCCTGCTCGGGCCTGGGCATCGACAACCTCTACGTGGACATCACCAACGAGGAAGTGCCCATCCTCGACGGCTCGGCGGCGTCCTTCGTGTTCCTGCTGCAAAGCGCGGGCATCGAGCTGCAGAAGGCGCCCAAGCGCTTCCTGCGCATCCTCAAGCCCGTGGAGATCCGCGAAGGCGAGGGCCCGTCGCTCAAGTGGGCGCGGCTCGAGCCCTTCGACGGCTACAAGTTCACCTTCGAGATCGAGTTCGACCACCCCGCCGTGAACCAGACCGGCCAGCGCGTGGTGTTCGACATGGGCTCGGGCCAGTACAAGCGCGAGATCGCGCGAGCGCGCACCTTCGGCTTCACGCGCGACGTGGAGATGATGCGTTCACGTGGCTTGGGTCTGGGCGGCAGCATGGACAACGCCATCGTCATCGACGACTACCGGGTGCTCAATGGCGAAGGCCTGCGCTACGACGACGAGTTCGTGAAGCACAAGATCCTGGACGCCATCGGCGACATGTACGTGATCGGCCATCCGATCATCGGTGCGTACGTCGCCTACCGTTCGGGCCATGCACTGAACAACAAGTTGGTGCGCGCCGTGCTGGCCGACAAGAGCAGCTACGAGATCGTCACGTTCGACGACGCGAGCAAGGCGCCGGCGGGGTTGGCCGACCTTGCGCCGGCCTGGTGACGTGAGGGTGACGCCACCCCTCTCGGATGCCGCTGCCCGCCGTGGGGCAGGTTGCGCGCGACGGACCGCCGCATGACCATCTTCCGCCTCATCCTGTTCTTCCTGCTCGCCGCGGGCCTGGTGTGCATGGCGATGTACGTCGGCACGAAAAACCCGAAGTGGCGCAGCCTGGGCACGCGCATCATCAAGTGGACGGTGATCGCCGCCCTGGGCTTCTTCGCGGTTCTCCTGCTCGAACGATTGGCCATCATCCTGTAGGCTTGCGACCCCATGACCATCGTCTATTGGATCCTCGGAGTACTCGGCGCCATCTTCGCCACGGGTACGGCAGGCTCGTTCCTGATCTTCATCATCAGTGGCGAAGACCTGTGGATGAAGCGGGCGCGCAAGCTGCGCCGGCTCACCTCCGCCGTCCTGCTCTTGATGTTCAACCTGTGGATCTGGGGCCGCGTGATCTCGATCATCCTGCACTGGTGAGGCCGAGAAACTCCGCCATCGCGGGCCAGTGATCGTCGAAATCGCTCAGGGCGTGGTCGCCGCCTTCGAGCAGCCGCATGCGGCAATCGACGTAGCGCGCCTGCATCTCCCGCCAGTCCAGCACTTCGTCGCCCTTGGCGATGAAGGCGAAATAGCGCTCGGGCCGGGTGATGGTCGCGGGGCGCAGTGAGCGCAGCTCGTCGACGAACTCCTCGCGGAAGAAGAACTTGTCGTCGCTGTGCCAGGCGGTGATCTCGCCGATGTACTTCGCGAGGTCGCGTGCCGGCTCGACGGCCGGGTTGATGAGCACGGCAGGGCAGCCGGTGCGCTCGGCCACGATGCTCGCGTAGAAGCCGCCGAGCGAGCTGCCGATGACGGCCATCGTGGCCTTCGGCCAAGCTGAGGTCTCGTGCTCGACCATGGCCATGGCCTCCTTTGGCGATGGCGGCAGCTGAGGGCACCACCAGTGCACGTCCGGCCGATGTTCATTCATCCACGCGGCGACCTTCGACGCCTTCATCGACTGCGGCGAGGAACGGAATCCGTGCAGGTAGAGCAGGTGCGTGGTCATTGAAGATTGATGAGGGTGCGCGCGAGACATCGCATGTTCACCACAGAGCACACAGAGAACACAGAGGCAACGCACTCACTCTGTGTTCTCTGTGTGCTCTGTGGTTGATCCCTGGGCCGCCACTGTGGCGACTGCCGCACGTACGGTCAGCCCTTGGCCTTCAATGCATCCAGCAGCTTCTGATGGATGCCCCCGAAGCCGCCATTGCTCATGCAAAGCACGTGATCGCCCGGCTTCACCGCCGCCACCACGCGTGCCACCAGCTTGTCGATCGTGTCCGCCACGACCGCCTGCTCGCCCAGCGGTGCGAGCGCCTGGACGGCATCCCAGCCCAGGCCACCGCTGTGGCAGAACGACAGGTCTGCTTCCTCCAGCGACCAGGGCAGCTGCGCCTTCATCGCGCCCAGCTTCATGGTGTTGGATCGCGGCTCGAACACCGCGAGGATGCGCTGGCGCGGCTCATGGTGCGAGCTCTGCTGGGCGTCGATCTTGCGGCGCAGGCCGTTGATGGTGGTGCGCATTGCCGTCGGATGGTGCGCGAAGTCGTCGTAGACCTTCACCTCGCCACCACCCACGGTGACCGAGCCGCGCAGTTCCATGCGGCGGCGCACGTTCTCGAAGCGCGCGAGCGATGCGGCGGCCACTTCCGGCGCCACGCCCACGTGCTCGGCCGCGGCGATGGCCGCCAGCGCGTTCATCTGGTTGTGCTCGCCGATCTGCGACCACTCCACCCGCGCGATCTTCAGGCTGCCGCGCAGCACGTCGAAGGCATGCGGCTCGCCGCGGGCGCGCAGCTCGCCGGGCGCTTCCTTGCGGGCACCGAAGCGCACCACCTCGCTCCAGCAGCCCATGGCGAGCACGCGCTGCAGTGCTTCCTCGCGGGCGTTCACCACCAGCCGGCCGGACGCAGGCACCGTGCGCACGAGGTGGTGGAACTGCCGTTCGATGGCGGCGAGGTTCTCGAAGATGTCCGCGTGGTCGAACTCGAGGTTGTTGAGCACCGCGGTGCGCGGCCGGTAGTGCACGAACTTGCTGCGCTTGTCGAAGAAGGCGGTGTCGTACTCGTCGGCCTCGATCACGAAGGGCGCGCGTTCGCGCGAGGTGTCGCCCAGCCGCGCCGACACACCGAAATTGAGCGGCACGCCACCGATGAGGAAGCCCGGCTTCAGCCCGGCCGCCTCCAGTACCCAGGTCAGCATGGCCGTCGTGGTGGTCTTGCCGTGCGTGCCGGCCACGGCCAGCACGTGGCGGCCCTGCAGCACGTTCTCGGCCAGCCACTGCGGCCCGCTCACGTAGGGCAGGCCGGCGTCGAGGATGGCCTCCATCAGCGGGTTGCCGCGGCTGACCACGTTGCCGACGACGTAGAGATCCGGCTTCACGCCGAGCTGGTCGGCGGTATAGCCCTCGATGAGCTCGATGCCCAGTGCGCGCAGCTGGTCGCTCATCGGCGGATAGACGTTGGCGTCGCAGCCGGTCACCTTGTGTCCGGCCTCGCGGGCGAGCGCGGCGATGCCGCCCATGAAGGTGCCGCAGATACCCAGGATGTGAATGTGCATGGCGGTGTTCTTGTTGGCGGCCGCGGATGTTGCGGCCCGCCTTCAGCGCAGCACGTTGCGTGCCGCCTCGATGGTGGCCGCGATGTCGTCGCCCGTGTGGGCGGCGCTGACGAAGCCCGCTTCGTACAAGGCCGGCGCGAAGTACACGCCCGCATCCAGCATGCCGTGGAAGAAGCGGTTGAAGCGCTCCTTGTCGGTGGCCATCACCTGGCCGTAGTTCTGCGCCAGCTCGGCTGCGAAGAAAAAGCCGAACATGCCGCCCTGGCTGTCACCCACCATCGGGATGCCGGCGTCGCGTGCCGCGCCGAGCAGGCCGGTGACGAGCGATTGCGTGCGCTGGGCGAGGGCGTCGAAGAAGCCGGGCTTCTGGATCTCGCGCAGCGTCGCGAGACCGCAGGCCGTGGCCACCGGGTTGCCCGACAGCGTGCCGGCCTGGTACACCGGCCCGAGCGGCGCGAGCTTCTCCATGACGGCACGCTTGGCGCCGAAGGCCGCCAGCGGCATGCCGCCGCCGATCACTTTGCCGAAGACGCTCATGTCGGGCTCGAAGCCGGGAATCGCCTGCGCGTAGAGGCTTTGCGCGCCATGCAGGGCGACGCGAAAGCCCGTCATCACCTCGTCGAACACCAGCAGCGCGCCGTGCTGCGTGCACAGCTCGCGCAGCCGCTTCATGAAGGGCACGGCGGCGCGCACGAAGTTCATGTTTCCGGCGATGGGCTCGATCACCACGCAGGCGATGTCGCTCGCGTGCAGCCTGAAGGCTTCATCCAGCTGCTCGAGGTTGTTGTACTCGAGCACGAGCGTGTGGTGCACCACCTCGGCCGGCACGCCGGCGGAAGTCGGGTTGCCGAAGGTGGCGAGGCCGGAGCCGGCCTTCACCAGCAGCGAATCGGCGTGGCCGTGGTAGCAGCCCTCGAACTTGACGATCTTGTTGCGGCCGGTGGTGCCGCGCGCCAGGCGCAGTGCGCTCATCGCCGCCTCGGTGCCGGAGCTGACCAGGCGCACCATGTCCATGCTCGGCACGAGCTTGAGGATTTCCTCGGCCAGCTCGATCTCGCGCTCGGTCGGCGCGCCGAAGGAAAAGCCGTCCAGCGCCGCCTTCTGCACCGCCTCGAGCACGGCCGGGTGGCCATGGCCGAGGATCATCGGCCCCCAGGAGCCGATGTAGTCGATGTAGCGCTTGCCCTCGGCATCGAAGATGTAGGGGCCTTGCGCGCGCTCGATGAAGCGCGGCGTGCCGCCCACGGCGCGGAATGCGCGCACGGGCGAGTTCACGCCGCCGGGGATGACCTTCTGGGCGCGTTCGAACAGGGATTCGTTGGACATGAAAAGCGAGTTCAGTGGATGTGGCGCGTGCCCGGCACGTCGCCGTCTTCGCCGGGGCCGCCTTCGGGGCCGGCTTCGCCTTCTTCACCGGGCGGCAGCGCCCAGAAGAAGCGGTCGGGGATGACGTTGCCCATGCCGGGGCGGAAGCCCGCATCCAGCGCCTGGTCGAGGAAGGCGAGTGATTCGCCCACCGCCATGTGCAGCTCGCTGCCGGCGGCCAACAGGGCGGCCAAGGCGGCTGACAGCGTGTCGCCGGCACCCACGAAGCTCACCTCGAAGCGCTCGAACTTCTCGCCGGTGATGGCGCCCTGGGCCGAGGCCAGCACGTTGTCGAGGAACTGGTCGGGCAGCGGCACGCTCGTGACCAGCACGAAGCGCGTGCCGTGCTCGGACGCGGCCACGGCCAGCTCGCGCGGCGATGCGGGGCGGTCGGCGTCCCAGTCGGGCAGCAGGAAGTCGGTGAGCGTCTGGTGGCTGCCGACCAGCACCTCGGTCTGCGGCAGCACCAGCTCGCGGTAGGCGTCCAGGTAGGCCTGCTGCTCGTCCTCGTCCACCCACGACAGGTTGGGCATGTAGGCCACCAGCGGCACGTCCGGGTAGTCGGACAGGATCTCGGCCACCGCGCTCACGCCTTCGGCCGAGCCCAGGTAGCCCACCTTCCAGGCGGCGATGGTCACGTCCTCGAGCACGCCGCGCGCCTGCTCGACCACCACTTCCGGGTCGAGGGCATGGTGGTCGAAGACCTCGGCGGTGTCGCGCATGACCACGGCGGTGACCACCGGCAGGGCATGGGCGCCCATGGCCGCGATGGTCGCGACGTCGCCGGCGATGCCGCCTGCGCCGCTCGCGTCGGTCGCGTTGAAGCTCATGACGCACGCGGGCGCGGGAGCTTCCGTGAGTTCTTCGGAGCCGGCGTCGGCGGTGGGTGTGTCTGGAGTCATGGAAGGGGATTGTGAAAGGCGTGCCGCCGGCATGGCGAGAAGGCCGCGACAAGCACCTTGGAATGCTTCGGCGATGAGAGCCGCGACTTCACGAAAAGTGTGAGGAAAGTTGCGTAGGTGCCTAAAAATCCTTGGCTTTTTGTCGTTTTGCGTCGCTACAATTCGCCACCATTGTAGTGAAGCCTGACTAACAAAGTGACTGAATCACGAACCTGGATGTGCCTTATCTGTGGGTGGATTTATGACGAGGCCGCCGGGGACCCGGAGCATGGTATTGCACCGGGAACGTCGTGGGACGCCGTACCGATGAACTGGACCTGCCCAGAGTGCGGCGCTCGCAAGGAAGACTTCGAAATGGTCCAGATCTGACCCTTCGTCCTACCACTGCACGAAGGCCCGAGCACACAACGCCCACTACGCGCTACCTACGAGGAGAAATCTAGGTGAGCAATGCAAGCCCAGCGGACGCTTCGGGCGTCAAGGTGCTGGTCATCGACGACAGCAACACCATCCGCCGCAGCGCGGAGATCTTTCTCAAGCAGGGCGGCTACCAGGTGCTGCTGGCCGAGGATGGCTTCGATGCGCTGTCGAAGGTCAATGACCACGAGCCCGACCTGATCTTCTGCGACATCCTGATGCCTCGCCTGGACGGCTACCAGACCTGCGCCATCATCAAGCGCAACGTCAAGTTCGCGAACACGCCCGTGATCATGCTGTCGTCCAAGGACGGCCTGTTCGACAAGGCGCGTGGCCGCATGGTGGGCTCCGAGGACTACCTCACCAAGCCCTTCACCAAGGACCAGCTGTTGCAGGCGGTGGAGCAGCACCGCCGCGGGGCGTGAATGATTCCACGAGAGTCGGCACGTTGGCTGCTTCCAAAGGCTCAGTTAGCCCTCGCTTGCACCCCGAACGTGTGACACTCGCGACCTGCATCCGATAGAAGGACGAGACATGGCCATCAAGAACATCCTCCTGGTTGACGATTCCAAGACTGAACTGCACTTCCTGTCCGACCTGTTGGGCAAGCGCGGCTACAACGTGCGCACCGCGGAAAACGCGGAAGACGCCATGCGCCGCCTGGGCGAGGAAAAGCCCGACCTGATCCTCATGGACGTCGTGATGCCCGGCCAGAATGGTTTCCAGCTCACGCGCGCCATCACCCGCGATCCGCGTTTCGCGAACGTGCCCGTGATCATGTGCACGAGCAAGAACCAGGAAACCGACAAGGTCTGGGGCATGCGCCAGGGCGCTCGCGACTACATCGTCAAGCCCGTCGACGCCGACGAGCTGGTGTCCAAGATCAAGGCCTTCGACTGAGTCGACGCGCCTGCTGCACACCGCCTAGAACAACACCAGCCGACCCGGAAGCGACCCGAGAGCGATGGCCAAAAAGGAAGCCCTGCGTGAACTCCAGAGCCGGCTCGCCGAGCGGCTCCAGGCCGCGCGTACGCAAGACCGTGGCCGTTCGTGGCTCGCCGTCGAATGCAGCTCGCGCGGCTTCCTGTTCCCGCTGAAGGAAGCCGGCGAAATCTTCGCGATGGCACCGGTCGTCCCGGTGCCTCATTCGCATTCCTGGTTCCTGGGCGTGGCCAACCTTCGGGGCCACCTGCACGGCGTTGTGGACCTCGCCGGCTTCCTGGGCGTGAAGGCGGTCGAACCATTGCGCGAACAGTCGCGCCTGGTGGCCTTCAATTCCGGGCTCGATCTCAACTGCGCGCTGCTCGTGGACCGTTTGTCGGGTTTGCGCAGCGAAGAGCAATTGACGGCGCAAGCCGATGCAGCGAGCGGGCCGCGCCCCTCGTTCGTCGGCGCGCGCTACAAGGACCAGGCCGGTCGCGTATGGCAGGAATTGAACCTTGCCGCGCTGGCTTCCGACGAGGCGTTCTTGCGCATCGTCGGCTGAAGAAACAAGCGTTGGGTATTGACATCTAGGCCGGCTCTCCCCGGCAGACACATCGGATAGAGCGAACGAGGACACTATGAGCTTCCTGAACAAGATCAAGGGCTGGGGTCAGGACCGCAATGCGGAGGCCGAGGCATCGACCCACCAGGACGCGCCGTACGAAGCCGCCTTCGACCAGCAGCCGGCGGACATGTCGACGCTGCGCGAGGTCGGTGGCGGTGCCGCCGTGCTCGACACCGCCGCCTTCGAGACGCCGCGCGGCGCCGAGCCCGCGGGCGATTCGTCCATCATCACCGAGGCCGCGCCCTCCGAGCTTGCCGACTTCGGCGAGACGCGCATCCACGGCGACAACCCCGACACCGAAATCGGCAGCGGCCTGCCGCTGATCGGCAGCCGTCCGGTCTCGCAGCAGCAGCGCATCCTGTTCGGCATGGTGGGCGTCGGCCTCGCGGGCCTCGTGATCATGACGGTCACCTCGCTCATCTCCGCCAACCGCGGCGCCGCCCAGGTGGGTGCCTCCGGCCAGGCGCTGATGCAGTCGCAGCGGCTTGCGAAGTCGGTGTCCCAGGCGCTGATCGGCAGCCCCCAGGCCTTCCCGGAAGTGCGTGAATCGACCGAAGTTCTCGCCAAGAGCGTGCGCGGCCTGAACGTCGGCAACGAGACGCTGGCTGCCGCGCCCTCCGCCGTGCAGGACGACATCAAGGCCATGCTGCCGCTGGTGGACCGCGCCGAAAAGAACGCCAACACCGTGGTCGCGCAGCAGAAGATCCTGACGCAGGTGGGACAGGCGCTTCGCGCCATCAACCGCCAGTCGTCGGACCTGCTGGAAACCGCCGAAACCATCTCCTCGCTCAAGCTGCAGCAGGAAGCCTCGCCGGCTGAACTGTCCGCCGTGGGCCAGTTGGTGATGTTGACGCAGCGTATCGGCAAGTCGGCCAACGAATTCCTGACCATGGAAGGCGTGTCGCCGGAAGCCGTGTTCTTGCTGGGCAAGGACTTGAACTCCTTCCGCGAAATCGCCCAAGGCCTCGCCGACGGCAACCAGGAACTGCGCCTGCCGGGCACCAAGGACCCGCAGACCAAGGAACGACTCGTCGCGCTCTTGAAGCAGTACGAAGAGACCCGCACCCAAGCCGGCGCGATTCTGGGCAACCTGCAGGGCCTGGTGTCCGCACGTGAAGCGCAGTCCGCGATCATTGCCGACTCCGAGCCGCTGCGAAAGGGCCTGGAGACCGTGCAGGAACGCCTGGGTAAGGAAACCGGCTTCTCGGGCCTGTCGCTGGTCGCGCTGCTGCTCTTCGCAGCCACGATGGCCGCCGGCGGCTTGGGCTTCCTGAAGCTCTACGTTCGCGACCAGGCACAACGTGCGGCGCTTGCCGAACAGCAGCGACTCGAAGCCGAACGCCAGGAGCAGGAAGCCAAGCGCGTGAACGACGCGAACCAGGCGGCCATTTTGCGATTGATGAACGAACTGCAGACGGTTGCTGAAGGTGACTTGACGCAGCAAGCAACCGTGACGGAAGACATCACGGGCGCCATCGCCGACTCGGTGAACTACACGGTGGAAGAGCTGCGAACCCTGGTGTCGCAGGTGCAGGGCACGGTGGGTCGCGTGACCGAAACGACGCAGCAGGTGGAAGCCACGTCGACCGAACTGCTGGCCGCGTCCACCGAGCAGCTGCGCGAAATTCGCGACACCGGCGAGTCGGTGCTCCAGATGGCAGGCCGAATCAACGAGGTGTCCGCCCAGGCGCAGGAAACGGCCCAGGTGGCGCGCCAATCGCTGGACGCCGCGGAAACCGGTCTGCGCGCGGTGCAGAACACCATCGGCGGTATGAACTCCATCCGCGACCAGATCCAGGAAACCTCCAAGCGGATCAAGCGGCTGGGCGAATCGTCGCAGGAGATCGGTGAAATCACCGAGCTGATTTCCGACATTACGGAACAGACGAACGTGCTGGCGCTGAACGCCGCCATTCAGGCCGCGTCCGCCGGTGAAGCCGGCCGAGGCTTCTCGGTGGTTGCGGAAGAAGTGCAGCGACTGGCCGAACGCTCCGGCGATGCAACGCGGCAGATCGCGGCGCTGGTGAAGACCATTCAGACCGACACGCAAGACGCGGTGGCCGCCATGGAGCGCAGCACGCAGGGTGTGGTGGAAGGTACCCGACTGACTGACGCGGCCGGTACCGCTCTGGGCGACATCGACCGAGTCTCACGCCAGCTCGCCGACCTGATTGCGCAGATTTCGAATCAGGCGTTGTCGGAAGCACAGTCCGCCAACGTGGTGGCCGCCAACATCCAGCACATTTTCGCGGTGACGGAGCAGACCGGTGAAGGTACCCGCTCGACGGCGCAGATGGTGCGTGAACTGTCGAAGACCGCTGAAGAACTGAAGCAGTCGGTCGCGCGATTCAAGATCGACTAATTGCTTGAACGGCGAGAGGCGCGGCGACGCTGCAAGGACAGCCGCCGCGCTTTCTGCCAACTGAATACCAAGGGCATCGATGGAAAGCACCCGCAACACCGACCCGACCGGCGCCACTTCTGACGACCTCAGCGCACTGGCCTGGGTCCACGACGAACTCCGCCGCTCCCTCGATGCCGCGCACAAGGCGCTGCGCCGCTTCGTCAAGGAAGCCGAGTCGCTGACCGGCTCCGACGTCGACGTCGTCGACCCCTCCGTGCTGCGCACCGCGCGCCAGCAGATCCACCAGGGCGTCGGTGCCCTCGAGCTCGTGGGCCTGCCCGCTGCCGCCGCCGTGCTGCGCGCCTGCGAAGCCGCCGTGCAGCGCTACGTGGCCAAGCCGCAGAAGCTCACCACCCAGATCGTCGACGACCTCGAGCGCGCGTCGTTCGCGCTGCTCGACTACCTCTCGCGCATGCTCGCGGGCAAGGTGGTGTCGCCGCTTGCGATGTTCCCGCAGTACCGCGCCGTGCAGGAAGCTGCCGGCGCCGACCGCGTGCACCCAGCCGACCTGTGGGCCGTGGACTGGCGTTGGCGCGATGTGCCGGTGCTGGGCTCCCCGATCGTCCGCCAGGCCGATGCCGACACCCGGGCCGCACTCGAGCGCGAGATGCTCGTGCTGATGCGCGGGCCGTCGCCTGCCGCGGCGACGCGCATGAGCGACCTGTGCGAAGGCTTGGCCGCCGGCAGCCAGCATGCCCAGACGTCCACGCTGTGGAAGCTCGCCGCCGCGATGTTCGAGGCGCAAGGCCAGGGCCTGCTCCAGCAGGACGTCTTCAGCAAGCGCGTTGCGTCGCGCCTGCTCGCGCAGCTGCGCATCGTCGAGCGCGGCGAGGGCGATGCGTCCGAACGCCTCGCGCAAGACCTGCTCTTCTTCTGCGCGCAGGCCGCGTCCCCGGGCGACGGTCGCAAGGCGCCGCGCCTGGCCGCCGTGCGCCAGGCCTACGGCCTCGTGCACCACACGCCGGTCGACTACTCCGTCAGCGCGCTGGGCAAGTTCGACCCGGCCTGGATCGCCCAGGCCCGCAAGCGTGTCGTGGCCGCCAAGGAATCATGGTCGGCCGTGGCCGGCGGCGAGATGCACCGCATGAGCGGCCTGGGCGAGCAGTTCTCGCTCGTGGGCGAATCGCTCAAGCGCCTGTTCCCGCAGGGCGAGGCCATGGCCAACGAGCTGACGCAGGCCGTCGCGCTCACGCAGGCCGGCAACGCCGCACCGCCCGCGCCGCTCGCGATGGAAGTCGCGACCAGCCTGCTGTACATCGAGGCATCGCTGGAAGATGCCGATTTCGACAATCCCGACCAGGGCCAGCGCGTTCGCCGCATGGCCGAGCGCATCGCCCACGTGCGCCAGGGCGCTGCACCCGAGCCGCTCGAAGGCTGGATGGAGGACCTCTACCGCCGGGTGTCCGACCGCCAGACCATGGGCAGCGTCGTGCAGGAGCTGCGCGCTTCCTTGTCCGAGGCCGAGAAGCTGATCGACCAGTTCTTCCGCAACCCGGCCGACCGCAACGTGCTCATCCCGGTGCCCAACCAGCTCACCTCGATGCGCGGCGTGCTGTCGGTGCTGGGCATGGACCAGGCGTCGACCGCGCTGCTGCGCATGCGCGACGAAGTCGACGGGCTCGTCAGCACGCAAATCGAACCCGAGCATGTGCAGCAGGCGGGCGTGTTCGACCGCCTGGCCGGCAACCTCGGGGCGCTCGGCTTCCTGATCGACATGCTGAGCGTGCAGCCGCAGATGGCGAAGTCGCTCTTCCGCTACGACGCTGCCAGCGGCACGCTGAACCCCGTCATGGGCAGGAGCGAGCAACGCTCGCCCACCGAACACACCGCCGCTGCCACGGCCGTGGTCGAGCCGCGCCTCATCGAGCAGGCGCAGCAGCTCGCCTTCACCGCCGCCCGCGAGGACGTGCCGGTCGAAGACGTGTCGCGCGACCTCGAGCGACTGTCACAGCGTGCACAGGCCGCCGACCAGCCGTCGCTCGCCGCCGCTGTCTCGCATGCGCAAGCCGCGCTCGAGAAGGCCGAGGGCGATGCCGACAACGTCGCGTCGGTGCGTGACCAGATCTCCGAGGCGATGGTGGATTTCGTCATCACCGCCTCCGGCCCGATGGGCCTGGATGAGCTGCCGCCGCTGAGCGCTGCGGCAGAGGCGCCGTCCGCGCCCGCCCCGGCCCCGACAGTCACCGTCAGCGCGCCGGCCGAAGCCACCGTCGATCTGGCCGAAGACGACGAGATGCGCGAGATCTTCCTCGAGGAAGCCCGCGAGGTGGTCGAGACCGCCAACGGCGCCATCAACGACCTGCAGGAAACGCCGAGCGACATCGGCCACATGACGACCGTGCGCCGCGCGTTCCACACGCTCAAGGGCAGCTCGCGCATGGTGGGCCTCAAGCAGTTCGGCGACGCGGCCTGGGCCTGCGAACAGCTCTACAACGCCCGCCTGGCTGACCAGGCCGCGGCCGATGACGGCCTGCTCGAATTCACCCGCTGGTCGCTCGGCTACCTGGGCGAATGGATCGAGGAGATCGCCGAGCGCCGCGACGGCCATCGCGACCCGAAGATCGTCGAGCACGCCGCGCTCGCGATGCGCGAGCCGGGCTCGAAGATGCCCGCGATCGGCGCCGCACCCGTGGCGCAACCCGCGCCTGTTGCCGTCGCACCGGCTCCCGCACCCGCTGCCGAGCCCGCGCTCGAGTTGCCGCAGATCATCGAAACCGTCGAGATGCTGGAGATTCCGGACGTCGACGACCTGCCGGCCACTGCGCCTGGCGCGTTCGAGCCGCTCGCACTCACGCTGCCGCCCGACCTGCCCACGTCGAAAGACCTCGAGCTCGGCGCCGCGCCTGCCGAGAGTCCGGTGGGGCAGACTGTCCCGGCCGCGGGCGCTGCCGAGCACGAACTGTCCTTCGAACTCGATCTCTCCAGCTTCGACGCGCCTGTCGAGCCGGTGGCCGCGCCCCCCGATGCCATGGGCGTGGACCTGAAGGCGCCGTCGCTCTTCGACCCGTTCGAAGTGGCGCAGACCGCGCCGCTGCCGCTGCCCGAGACCCGTCCGGCGCCCGACGCCGTGGACGAATCCATCGAGCTGATCGACCTGGACCTCGGCGCCGAATCGGCCTTCTCGGCAGACGCGCTCGTCGAGAATCTGGAGCCGGTATCGCCGGCGCCCGCCGAGGAGCTGACGACCGAGGAACTGGTGCCTGCCGCCGAGGTGGCGCAGGAAAGCGTCGAAGCCGCCGCGCCGGCTGCCGAAGACGAGCAGGTCAAGATCGTCGGCCCGCTGCGCATCAGCATTCCGCTGTTCAACATCTTCCTCAACGAGGCCGATGAGCTCTCGCGCCGCCTGACCACGGAAGTGGCCGAGTGGGCGATGGAGCTGCACCGCCCGATCGGCGAAACGGCGATCGCGCTCGCGCATTCGCTGGCCGGCAACTCCGCGACGGTGGGCTTTGCCGACCTGTCGCAGCTGTCGCGCACGCTCGAACACGCGCTGATGCGCATCGACAGCATCGGCCACGGCACCTCCGACGAAGGCAAGCTCTTCGTCGACACCGCCGAGGAAATCCGTCGCCTGCTGCACCAGTTCGCCGCCGGCTTCCTGAAGGACCCCGCCCCCGAGCTGCTGGCGCGCCTGGCCGAGCATGAAGTCACCTCCGCACGCCGCCTTGAAGCGGTCGCGCTGGAGCAGGACGTGGAGCACGAGCCTGCAGCCAACGAGCCGATGGTCGAGCTGCTCGCCGAGCCGGCCGCCCAGCCGGGGATGGACGTCGTCGAGGAGCCTGTCGCCGAGTCGCCCACGGTCGCGCCCGAGGTGGTCACGCCGCCCGAGCCGCAGCCGTCCGTGGCAGCTGAAGGCGCCGACGTCGTGCACCTCGGCCAGCCGCACGACACCCATGTCGAGATCGTCGACATTGCCCTTCCGCCGTCGGAGCCGCAGCCGCTGCGCGACGCCCCGGCGCCGGCGCCTGAGCTGGTGTCGCCCGATTCGGAGTTCGGCAAGCTGGGCCTCGCCGAATTCAAGCCCTTCACCGCGCTGCCCGCGGAGGCCGTGCGCGCCGCTGCCTCGGCGCACGAGGGAGACGGCGTGGACGACGACATCGACGCGGTCGATGCGGTCGATGCCGACCTCTTCCCGATCTTCGAGGAAGAAGCCCAGGAACTGCTGCCCAAGCTGGAAAGCCAGCTGCGCGACTGGGCTGAAGAGCCCGGCGACAGCACGCATGCCGCGGCCTGCATGCGCACACTGCACACGCTGAAGGGCGGTGCACGCCTGGCCGGTGCGATGCGACTGGGCGAAATGGCCCACCGCCTCGAATCCGCCATCGAGCAGTTGCTGGCCAAGGAATCGCCGGAAGCCGCCGAGGTCGAGGCGCTGCACAACCGTTCGGACGCGCTGTCGCACACCTTCGAGGCGCTGCGCTCGCGCGATGCCGCGGCGTATGCCGACGCCGTCGCCACGCTGGAGCAATCGGTCGCGGCCACGCCCGCCACGGCGCCTGCGGCCGTCGTCGAGCCGGTCGCGAAGCTGGAGCCGCTGGTCCAGCCGGTGGCGCCGCAGGCGCTGACCTCGGCCGAGCCGGCCGTCATCGAGCCCACGGCCGCGGACGAGGCCTCGGTGCCGCTCGCGCCGATCACGCTGCCCGACATCGACTGGGCGCGCTTCACCGGTGTCACCGCAGCCGTGCCCAAGCAGGCGACGGCGGAGCGCTCGGCATCGCAGTCCGCGGTTCGTGTTCGCGCGCCGCTGCTCGACCGTCTCGTCAACCAGGCCGGCGAGGTGTCCATCACCCGCTCGCGCATCGAGGTGGAAGTCGGCCAGATCAAGGGATCGCTGGGCGACCTGACGGACAATCTGGAGCGCTTGCGCCAGCAACTGCGCGACATCGAGCTGCAGGCCGAGACGCAGATGTCGTCACGCCTGGAAGCCGCCAAGGCGTTGGCGCAGTCCTTCGACCCGCTGGAGTTCGACCGCTTCACGCGCTTCCAGGAGCTGACCCGCATGATGGCCGAGTCGGTGAACGACGTGGCCACGGTGCAGCGCACGCTGCAACGCACGCTGGAAGTGACGGAAGACGAACTCGCCGCGCAGGCCCGCCTGACGCGCGACCTGCAGGACGACCTGCTGCGCACGCGCATGGTGGAGTTCGAAGGCCTGTCCGATCGCCTGTACCGCGTGGTGCGCCAGGCGGCCAAGGAGACCGGCAAGCAGGTGCGCCTGGACATCGTGGGCGGCTCGATCGAAGTCGACCGCGGCGTGCTGGACCGCATGACCGGCGCCTTCGAGCATCTCTTGCGCAACAGCGTCACGCACGGCATCGAATCGCCGGACGCACGCACGGCCGCCGGCAAGGAAGCCGCCGGCTCCATCGTGGTGTCGCTGACCCAGGAAGGCAACGAAGTCGGCGTGGAATTCCGCGACGACGGTGCCGGCCTGAACCTCGCCCGCATCCGCGAGAAGGGCGTGGGCATGGGGCTGATCGAGCCCACGCAGAGCTACGGCGATGGTGAACTGGCCAACCTCATCTTCACCTCGGGCTTCTCCACCGCCGACAAGGTGACGGAGCTGGCCGGCCGCGGCATCGGCATGGACGTGGTCCGCGCCGAAGTCAACGCGATGGGTGGACGCATCGAGACCGCGACCGCGGCAGGGCAGGGCACGAGCTTCAAGCTGGTGCTGCCGCTGACCACGGCAGTGACGCAGGTGGTGATGCTGCGCGTGGGTGACACCACCGTGGCCGTGCCGTCGACGCTGATCGAGATCGTTCGCCGCGCCAAGCCGGAGGAGATCGCCGACGCGTACAACAGCGGCCACTACACGGTGGGCGATCGCTCGCTCAACTTCTTCTGGCTCGGCTCCCTGCTGCAGATCAGCCCGCGCAGCAACGAGGACACCGGCCGCACGCGGCAGATCGTGATCATCCGAAGCGCGCAGCAGCGCATCGCGATCCACGTGGACGAAGTGCTGGGCAACCAGGAAGTGGTGGTCAAGAACCTCGGGCCGCAGCTGTCTCGCATGCCGGGTCTTGCCGGCATGACGCTGCTGGCTTCGGGTGCCGTGGCGCTGATCTACAACCCCGTGGCGCTGGCCGCGCTGTACGGCCCGGCCGCACGCGCCGCGACGGTTGCGGCGCTGCATGCGCCGACGCCGGAGACGGTGCAGCCGGTGGTGGTCGAGCCGGCTCGACCGGCCGCGCCGCTCGTGCTGGTGGTGGACGATTCGCTCACGGTGCGCCGCGTCACGCAGCGCCTGCTGGTGCGCGAAGGCTACCGTGTGTCGCTCGCCAAGGACGGCCTGGATGCGCTGGAGCGCCTGGCGGAAGAAAAGCCGCAGATGGTGTTGTCGGACATCGAGATGCCGCGCATGGACGGCTTCGACCTGGTTCGCAACATTCGCGGCGATGCTCGCCTGCGTGACCTGCCGGTGATCATGATCACCTCGCGGATCGCGCAGAAGCACCGCGACTACGCAGCGGAACTGGGCGTCGACCATTACCTCGGAAAGCCATATTCCGAAGAAGACTTGTTGGCATTGATCGGACGCTACACTGCCAACGCTGTGGCGGTCTGAGGCGGCGACGGCCGCCGGCCGTGACCACCAAGCAGTACCAAGAACATGTCGGAACTGGTCGAGCACCTGGCTGAGCTGACGGGCTTTCGCGATCGCGACGTGCTCGACGTCACGCTTGCCGGTGCCTTCCGCGACTTGCTGCAACCGCGCTCGGTGGCCATCTACCGCGTCGTGGGCGATGGCGACAACCAGCGCTGGCTCACGCGGGCCCGGCTCGATGTGGGCGACGCGGTCGCCACGGCGGATCCGGTGTGGGTGGATCTCGACAGCCTGCCCATGCTGGCCGAGCATCCGGCGCGCGTGGAGGCACTCACCGGTCAGACGGTGGTCACCAAGAAGGGCGACGTGGGCCTGAGCGTCTTTCCTCTGGCCACCGACCGTGAAGTGGTGGGCGTGCTCGAGCTCGTTACCGATGGTGCCTTGCACACCGAGGCGCAGCGCATGGTGTGCAGCATCCTGCGCATTTACCGAAACTTCCAGGGCCTGCTCGACTACAGCGAGCGCGACACGCTCACGGGCCTGCTCAACCGCAAGACCTTCGACGAGAGCTTCCTCAAGATCTCGTCGGCGATTCCCGTCGTCGGCACGAGCCACGATGCACGGCGTGCGTCGGGACCGGGCAGCCGCTACTGGCTGGGCATGATCGACATCGACCACTTCAAGTCGGTGAACGACACCTACGGTCACCTGATCGGCGACGAAGTGCTGCTGCTGCTGTCGCGCCTGATGCGCAGCAGCTTTCGCTTCCACGACCGGCTCTACCGATTCGGCGGCGAGGAGTTCGTGGTGCTCATGCGCTGCGACAGCGAGCTCGATGCACAGCGTGCCTTCGAGCGGCTGCGTGCCAACACGCTGGCCTACCAGTTTCCGCAGGTGGGGCACATCACGGTCAGCGTCGGCTTCTCGGAGCTGAAGGCTGGTGATTCGCCGAGTGCCGCGATCGAGCGCGCCGACCGGGCGGTGTACTGGGTCAAGACCCATGGCCGCAACCAGGTGCAAAGCCATGCCGACCTCGTCTTGCGCGGCGAGCTCGTGGCGGGCGAAAAGGTCGGCGACGTGGAGCTGTTCTGACGCGCGGGCCGGCGGCTCGTTCCAGCGCTGGTGAGCGCGGGGCATTGCTTCTTGAACCACAGAGCACACAGAGGACACAGCGAAAGCAGTGGCAGTGCCCTTCTCTGTGTCCTCTGTGTACTCTGTGGTTGACCATCGGCCCTTCGCGCTGACTAACGTCCCACACCTTTCGATGGCGACTTCACCACCGCGAACCGCGCCAAGGTGCGTTCGCGTGCTTCTTCATGCTGCACCACGGGCATCGGATAGTCGTGGCCCAAGCGCAGCTTGCACGCCGCGAGCTCCGACGGCGGGGCGGTCCACGGTGCGTGGACCCATGCATCGGGCAAGGGCGCGAGTTGCGGCAGGTAGCGGCGGATGAACTTGCCTTGCGGGTCGAACTTGCGGCTCTGGCTCACGGGGTTGAAGATGCGGAAGTAGGGTTGCGCGTCGCAGCCGGTCGATGCGGCCCACTGCCAGCCGCCGTTGTTGGCGGCCAAGTCGTAGTCGATGAGGTGGTCGGCAAAGTAGGCCTCGCCGCGGCGCCAGTCGATGCCGAGGTCCTTCACCAGAAAGCTCGCGGCGACCATGCGCAAGCGGTTGTGCATGTAGCCCGTCTGGTTGATCTGCGCCATCGCGGCGTCCACCAGCGGATAGCCGGTGCGGCCCTCGCGCCACGCCGCGAACAGCGCATCGGCATGCTTGCCGTGTTCCCAGCGGATGGCGGCGTACTCCGGCTTGAACGGCGCGTTCTCGACATGCGGATGGTGGTGCAGCACCTGGTGGTAGAAGTCGCGCCAGATCAGCTCGGACAACCACGTGCCCGCGCCCCTGGAGCCGGATTGCATGCGGTCGAACGCCAGGTGCACCAGCTCGCGAACCGACACCGTGCCGAAGCGCAGGTGCACCGACAGGTAACTCGGCCCCTTCACGGCCGGGAAGTCGCGCGCATGGCCGTACTCGTCGATGCGGTGAAGAAAATCGTCCAGCAGGCTGCGCGCGCCCGACATGCCCACCGGCAATTTCAGTTCGTGCAGGTTGGTCTTCCGAAAGCCGATGGTCGCGAGCAGCGAGTCCCAATCCGGGCGTGCATGGGAGGCGTCGCGCAGGTCGTCCGGCCAAGGCGCGAGCGCATCGGTGTACCTGGCGACGGGGTAGGCCTTGAGGTAGAACGGCTCGAGCTTGCTAAGCCAAGCGTTCTTGTAGGGCGTGAAGACGCTGTACGCGGAGCCCGCGCCCGTCAGCACCTCGCGCCGTTCGAAGACGACATGGTCCTTGCTCGTGTGAAAGGCGATGCCGGCGTTCGCCAGCGCCCCTCGCACCTTCGCGTCTCGTTCCAGCGCGGCCGGGTCGTCGTCGTGGCTGGCGTACACGGCCTGCACGTGCAGTGCCGAGGCGAGCCGGGGGATCTCCTCGCGTGCCACCGCATGCCGCACGACCAGGCCCCCCGTGCCGCCCGGCTGCGTCGGGTCGTCGGCGGGGGGTGTCAGCGCCTGCAGGGCGTCGTCCAGCTCGCGCAGGCTGTCGACGATGAACTCGACCCGGCGATCCGCGGTGAGCCCCCGCTCGCGCAGCGGATCGAGGATGTCGCGGTCCAGCACGAAGACGCACCACACGCGGCGAGCGGATTTCAGCGCGTGGTACAGCGCCGCGTTGTCATCGGTGCGCAGGTCGCGTCGAAACCAGACCAGCGCGGATTCCAAGGGCTTTTCCATGTCCGCGCAGTCTGCCGCAGGAATAAAATGCGCGCCATGTCGTCGGGCGGAATCAACCTCACCAATCAATTCCTGATCGCCATGCCCGGGCTGGCTGGCGACACCTTTGCGGGCACCGTCATCTACCTGTGCGAACACACGGAGAACGGCGCCCTGGGCCTGGTCATCAACAAGCCCATCGACATCAAGCTGAAGAACCTGTTCGAAAAGGTCGAACTCACGCTCGATCGCGACGACCTCGCCGAGGAGCCGGTGTATTTCGGCGGCCCGGTGCAGACCGAGCGCGGCTTCGTGCTGCACGAGCGCCTGGGCGATGACGGCGGGCATTACAACTCGTCGCTCAAGATTCCCGGCGGCCTGGAGATGACCACCAGCAAGGACGTGCTGGAAGCGCTCTCCAACGGCGCAGGCCCCAAGAAGGTGCTCGTCACGCTGGGCTACAGCGGCTGGGGTGCCGGCCAGCTCGAAGACGAGATGAAGCGCAACAGCTGGATCAACGTGAGCGCCGCGCCCGAGATCATCTTCGACACGCCGGTCGCGCAGCGCTACGACAAGGCGCTGTCGCTCTTGGGCATCGACGCGCGCATGCTGTCGCAGGAGGCGGGGCACGCATGAGCGCATCCGCGCCATCGACCCGCACTGCCCACCAATCCTTTCTTGCTTTCGATTTCGGCACGAAGCGCGTCGGCGTCGCCTCGGGCAACACGCTGATGCGCACCGCGCAGCCGCTGAAGACCATCGCGGCCGAGGGCACGGCGCGTTTTGACGCCATCGGAAAGCTCATCGCCGAGTGGAAGCCCGATGCGCTGGTGGTGGGTGTGCCCTATCACCCCGACGGCGCGCCGCACGACAATACCGAGCGCGCCCGCCGCTTCGGCCGACAATTGCACGGCCGCTTCCACTTGGCCGTGCACGAGGTGGACGAGCGCTACACCACCACCGAGGCGCACTCGCAGGGTGCGGCGGACGTGGATTCGGCATCGGCGGCGATCATCCTTGAACAATTTCTGAGAGCACTTCCATGAGCACTCTTCACCTGGACGCCGAGGCGCTGTATTGCGACCTGGTCGTCGGCGTGCGCGGTTTGCTGCAGGCCAACTCGGCACTCGTCGGCATCTGGTCGGGCGGCGCGTGGCTCGCCGAGCGGCTGCAGCAGGACCTGAAGCTCGATGGCGAGCCCGGCGTCATCACGAGCGCGCTGCACCGCGACGACTTCGACAAGCGTGGGCTCTCGACGGGCGCCGGCCAGACCAAGCTGCCCTTCGAGATCGAAGGCCGCCACATCGTGCTCATCGACGACGTGCTCTACACCGGCCGCACCACGCGAGCCGTTATCAACGAACTGTTCGATTTCGGCCGGCCGGCCAGCGTCACGCTCGCGGTGCTCGTGGACCGCGGCGGGCGCGAGCTGCCCATCCAGCCGGCGTACTCGGCCGCGCGCATCGCGCTGGACGCGAAGCGCCGGCTTTCACTGGCCCGCGACGACAGCGGGCGCTTCAGCTTCAACATCGAGGAGGGCGACTGATGCTGTCGCGCCGCAACCCGCAACTCAACCAGCACGGCGAGCTGGTTCACCTGCTGTCCATCGAGGGCCTGCCGCGGGCGGTGATCCACCAGATCCTCGACACCGCCGGCACCTTCCTGAGCGTGAACGACCGCGAGGTGAAGAAGGTGCCGCTCCTGCGCGGCAAGAGTGTGTTCAACCTCTTCTTCGAGAACAGCACGAGAACGCGCACGACCTTCGAGATCGCCGCCAAGCGCCTGAGCGCGGACGTGATCAACCTGGACATCGCGAAGTCGTCGGCATCCAAGGGCGAAAGCCTCTTGGACACCATCGCCAACCTGTCGGCCATGCATGCGGACATGTTCGTGGTTCGTCACAGCGAGAGCGGGGCTCCCTACCTCATCGCCCAGCACTGCGCGCCGCACGTGCACGTGGTGAACGCCGGCGACGGGCGCCACGCGCACCCGACGCAGGGCCTGCTGGACATGTACACCATCCGTCACTACAAGCAGGATTTCACCAAGCTCACGGTGGCGATCGTCGGTGACATCGTTCATTCGCGGGTGGCACGCTCGGACATCCACGCACTGACCACGCTGGGCGTGCCCGAGGTGCGCGCGGTGGGCCCGAAGACGCTCGTGCCCGGCGACCTGAAGGAGATGGGCGTGCGCGTGTGCCACGACATGGCCGAAGGCATCCGCGGGGCGGACGTGATCATCATGCTGCGCTTGCAGAACGAGCGCATGAGCGGCGCGATGCTGCCCAGCGCCGGCGAGTTCTTCAAGAACTACGGCCTGACGCAGGAGAAGCTGGCACTGGCCAAGCCCGATGCGATCGTCATGCACCCGGGGCCGATCAACCGCGGCGTGGAGATCGATTCGTCGGTGGCCGACGGCAAGCAGAGCGTGATCCTGCCGCAGGTCACGTTCGGCATCGCGGTCCGCATGGCAGTGATGTCCACCATCGCAGGCAACAACGCTTGAAGCCATTGACCACCCCCGAGCGACTTCGTCGCTCCCGTCAAGGGGGCGACGCTGGCCGACCGGCAGAGCCGGATCGGCGGCGGCCGCTTGGCACGCGGCCTGACTTCGACGAGCAAGTGAGAAGAACACCATGAAGATCCTCATCAAAGGCGGCCGTGTGATCGACCCGGCCTCGGGCCGCGACGAAGCGGCCGACATCGCGATCGCGGCGGGGCGCATCGTGTCCATCGGGCAGGTCAGCCCCGATTTCCACGCCAACCGCAAGATCGATGCGACCGGGCTGGTCGTGGCGCCGGGGCTGGTGGACCTCGCGGTGCGGCTGCGCGAGCCGGGCCATGAACACGAGGGCATGCTGGAGAGCGAGATGGCCGCGGCGGTGGCCGGCGGCGTGACGAGCCTCGTGTGCCTGCCCGACACCGACCCCGTGCTCGATGAGCCGGGCCTCGTCGAGATGCTCAAGTTCCGCGCCCGCAACCTGAACCAGGCGCACGTCTACCCGCTGGGCGCGCTCACCCGCAAGCTCGAAGGCGAGGTGCTCACCGAGATGGCCGAGCTGACGGAGGCGGGCTGCGTGGGCTTCTCGCAGGCCGAGGTGCCCATCCAGGACACGCTGGTGCTGCATCGCGCGCTGCAGTACGCCGCGACCTTCGGCTACACCACCTGGCTGCGGCCGCAGGACCACTACCTCGGCAACGGTGTGGCCGCCAAGGGCGCGCTCGCCACGCGCATGGGGCTGTCGGGCGTGCCGGTGATCGCCGAGACCATCGCGCTCAACACCATCTTCGAGCTCGTGCGCGACACGCAGGCGCGCGTGCACCTGTGCCGCCTGAGCAGCGCCGCGGGCATCGAGCTCGTGCGCCGCGCCAAGGCCGAAGGCCTGCCCGTCACCTGCGACGTGAGCGTGAACCACGTGCACCTCACCGACGTGGACATCGGCTACTTCAACGCCGCCATGCGCCTCACGCCGCCGCTGCGCCAGCAGCGCGACCGCGACGCCATCCGCGCGGGTCTGATGGACGGCACCATCGATTCCATCGTGAGCGACCACACGCCGGTGGACGAGGACATGAAGACGCTGCCCTTCGCCGAGGCCGAGCCCGGCGCAACGGCGCTGGAGCTGTTGCTGAGCCTCGTCCTGCAGTGGGGCGAGGACGCGGGCCTGGGCCTGGCGCAGTCACTCGCGCGCATCACCAGCGCGCCGGTGCAGGTGCTGGGCGACTCGCTCGGCTCGCTGTCGTCCAGCGCAGGCAAGCTGGTGGTCGGCGGCGTGGCTGACCTGTGCCTCTTCGCGCCGGCCGAGCGCTGGGTGGTGAAGCCCGACGCGCTGCGCAGCCAGGGCAAGCACACGCCCTTCGCAGGGCACGAGCTGCCCGGCCGGGTCAAGTGCACGGTGGTGTCGGGGCAGATCGCGTTTGAATGAGCCCCCCAGTCGCTGCGCTCCTGCCCCCGAGGGGCGCCGCCTGGCGGACCGGCGAAGCCGGATCCGCGGGCGTGGCTTGATTGGCAGCGTCGCTTTGCTTGCTGTTTTGTTTGTCGTTTCGGTCTGATTGATGAACGGTTTTCTTGGCGCGTGGCGTGTGTTGGGGGCGGTTGTGCACCTGCTGCGTGGTGTGCTCATCTGCGCGTTCATCTTTCCGTTCCTTGATGCGCAGGCCCGGCTGGTTCGCGTGGGGCGCTGGTCCGCGAGCCTCCTGCGCATCCTCGGCATTGCGCTTGACGCGTCGGGCACGCCGCGTGGCGGCGCCACGCTGGTGGTGGCCAACCACGTGTCCTGGCTCGACATCCTCGCCATCAACGCGGTGCATCCATGCCGCTTCGTCTCGAAGTCTGACGTGCGCCACTGGCCGGTGATCGGCTGGCTGGTCGCCTGCGGCGGCACGCTGTTCATCGAGCGCGAGCGCAAGCGCGATGCCTTGCGGGTCGTGCACCAGGTGGCCGACGCGCTGCGCCAGGGCCAGACCATCGCCGTCTTCCCCGAGGGCACGACCAGCGAAGGCCACGGCCTGCTGCCCTTCCATGCCAACCTGCTGCAGGCGGCGGTGTCCACCGGTTCGCCGGTGCAGCCGGTGGCCTTGCGCTTCTCGGACGAGACCGAGCCGGTGAGCCAGGCCGCGGCCTACGTTGGCGATACCCACTTGCTGCGCTCGCTGTGGATGATCGTCACGGCGCGTGGCATGCGCGTGCGCGTGGACTGGTTGCCCGCTGTGCCGATGGCAGGCGACGACCGCCGCATCGTGTCCGAGACTTTGCGCCAGCGCATCCTCTCGGTCCTCAGGCGCGACGAAGTGGCTGGTGCCGTGACAAATTCCCAAGACGAACGAGCCGGGGTCCGATAAGCGCCTCGATTGCGTGCCTTATTCTTGTGCACGCCGGGCGGAATGAGCGTTCAATCCGTCCGATGCAGCTTCTCAAACTCGCCCACACCATGGTTCGCCTCAGCGATCCGCTGCCGTGGGCCGTGCGGGACGCCAACGGAAAGCTGCTGCTGGCCCAGGGCCAGATGATCGACAACGCCGAGCAGCTCACATCCATGCTCGACCGCGGCGCCTTCGTCGAGATCGAGGAGGCGCGCGCCGCCGCCAAGGCCGCGGCCGAGCTGCGTGCCCAGAAGGAACAGCAGCAGCGCCCGGTCAACCTGTTCACCCTGTGGGAGCGGCTGATGTGGCAGATCGACCGCCTGCTGCGCAGCACCGAGGAAGCCGGCTTCAGCGAGCGTGCCGACGAGGTGGCGCGCCACCTCATCGCGCTGACCGAACGCGACCCCGACATCGCGATCTACTTGTGCGTGCGCCAGGACCCGAAGCGCCTGGCCATCTACGGCCTCGCCCACGCGATGCATTGCGCGCTGATCTGCCTGCTGGTGGCGAGGCGCATCGGATGGGACGAGGCGCAGGTGTCATCCACCGTGAAGGCGGCGTTGACGATGAACATCTCGACGCTGGAGCTGCAAGGCCGGCTCGCGGTGCAGGGCGTCGCGCCGACGGCGTCGCAGAAGGAACTGCTGATGGTTCACCCCGCGCGCAGCGCCGACATGCTGCGCACGGCGGGCGTGGCGGACGAGGCCTGGCTTGCCGCGGTCTTGCAGCACCACGAGAAGCGCGACGGCTCCGGCTACCCCAACAAGACACCCGACCCGATCGACCTGGCGCAGCTGCTGCACCACGTGGACGTCTACATGGCGAAGATCAGCCCGCGCACCGGGCGCGTGCCGCTGACCACGCAGATGGCCGCGCGCCAACTGTTCCAGGAAGACCAAGGCCCGATTGCCGCGGGTATCGTCAAGGAGGTGGGCATCTTCCCGCCGGGCGAGCTGGTGAAGCTCAAGTCGGGCGAGCATGCCGTGGTGGTGCGCCGCACCGGCCACGCCAACATGCCGACGGTGGCCAGCATCACCGACCGCAGCGGCATGCCGGTGGTCAGCACCGTGATGCGCGACACCTCGCGGCCGGAGTTCGCGATCCAGTCGACGATCAGCGAAAAGGGCAGCGTGGTCTTGCGGATGCCGCCCGAGCGCTTGTACGGGCTGCCGCCGGAATGACAGCCCCCCAGTCGCTGCGCTCCTGCCCCCAGGGGGCGCCTCCCTGCGGACTGGCGGAGCCAGATCCGCGGGCACCCCTTGATTGCCGGGTGTCCTAGGCCTTGCCTTGGTTCGCCACCGCCGCAGCGGCCTTTGCTGCGGCTTCGGCATCGCCGAGGTAGTAGCTCTTGATGGGCTTCAGGTCTGCATCGAGCTCGTACACGAGCGGAATGCCGTTGGGGATGTTCAGGCCCACGATGGCATCGTCCGAGATGTTGTCCAGGTACTTCACGAGTGCCCGGATGCTGTTGCCGTGCGCGGCCACCAGCACTCGCTTGCCGCTCTTGATGGCTGGTGCGAGCTCGGCGTTCCAGTAGGGCAGCACGCGGGCCACGGTGTCCTTCAGGCACTCGGTGAGCGGAACGTCCTTCGGGTCGAGCTTGGCGTAGCGCACGTCCGAGCGCTCGCTGCGCGGGTCGTTCGGCTCCAGCGGGGGCGGCGGCACGTCGTAGCTGCGACGCCAGATCAGCACCTGCGCGTCGCCGTATTGTTTTGCGGTCTCGGCCTTGTTCAGGCCCTGCAGGCCGCCGTAGTGGCGCTCGTTCAGGCGCCAGGAATTGACCACCGGCAGCCAGGTGCGGTCCATCTGGTCCAGCACGTGCCACAGCGTCCACACCGCACGCTTGAGCACCGAGGTGTAGGCCACGTCGAAGTCGTAACCCTCGGCCTTCAGCAGCCGGCCAGCCTGCTTGGCCTGCTCGACGCCGGTGGGCGTGAGGTCCACGTCGGTCCAGCCGGTGAAGCGGTTTTCAAGATTCCAGGTCGATTCGCCGTGGCGGATGAGGACGAGCTTGTACATGGGGTGAGGCCTGTGGAGGAGGGAGGGATGCGGTGAGCAGGAAGCGAGAAGCGCGCGAATTCTATATTTTCAGCGCGTTGGAACTGCACGACTACCACCCCGACCGTCTCGCAGAAACGCCAAACCGTTGGACCGAGCGCAGCGCCGAATGGCATCCCGCGACACCCCGAAGTGAACCGCCGCCTCGGCCTGCGTGAGGCCCTTCCCGATGACCTCGCGAAGCTCGGCACCTTGGACTAGCCTTGGCCGGCCAAACTGCACTCCACGCTCACGAGCCGCCACACGCCCCGCGTGACAACGCTCGCGGATGATCGAACGCTCGAACTCGGCGAATGCCCCGAGCAACTGCACCAGCATGCGCCCCGCGGGCGTCGTCGTTTCAATTGGCTCAGTCAGCGACTTGAACGAGGCACCCGCCGCCGCTACTGCATCAAGCACTCGGAGCAAGTCCCGCAGACTCCGAGCCAGCCTGTCCACCTTGTAGACCACCAGCGTATCGCCGGGCTTCAAACGACCGATGAGCTTGTCCAGCTCGGGCCGCTCCGCAGCGCCGCTGCGCCACTCTTCGACAATTTTGCGCACTCCCGCGCGCCTCAATGCGTTGACCTGCGACGAAACGTCTTGCTCCGCCGTGGACACGCGCGCATAGCCCAACAGCACACGACCTCCCTTTGTGTTTTGAGGCGCGACGGTAGCGCCAAGTACATCACGCGAGCCTCGCGAAAAGCGGCCTATATTCCTCGTTATTACAAGCCCGGTACAAGAACGACCAATGGGAATCCAAGACCGAGACTACTGGCGCGAGCGATACAACAGCCTTACCGGCCACAAACCAAAGCGGGGCGCCCGAGCCATCTACGTGACCCGCCACGGTCTCGCATCTGAAGACATCAATGCAGACAGTGCCCGCCAACGCCGGTTGAATCGCCGCCAGAACACGAAGCGAGCGGTCCACCCGCTTATCACGACACTGCTGGTCATCCTCTGCGTCGTCATCCTTTGGGCGGCATGGGCAGGACACCGATAGCGCTACGGCAGGCCAACAGGCGGTAAGTCAGGCTCGGTGGAGATGTAGAACGAATCCCCAAACCTCGACAGCCACGTGAACGTGTCGGCCATGCCGATGCACACCTCGTCATAGACCAGCGCGACCATGCTCGCCAGGGTCTCACCCCTGAATCTCAGCTTTAGCACCTCAGGCACAGCCGTTGCCGATGAGCCGCTGTAGCGATTCGACCAATCCTCACCATCCGCGAAGGCCTTGAGCATGTACTTCGACAGGTACGCAGCGAGGCGACCCGGGCTGTACCGCTTCCAGGGCTTGGCCTTACCCACGTTGGCGGTGCCGCCCAGCTCGCCGGTAACGCTGCGCCAGATCGCGCGCACAAGGTCATACGACTTGACTCGCACACCCTTGATGAAGAACGACGGAGCGATGCGATGCACTGCCATGTGGATGTGCCAAGCACCACGTTTTTGCGGCTCGAAGGCTGCAACATACTGGAAGCCGGGCAGGGTGCGCTTGATGCGCCGGACGAACTCTTTCATATGCCGCTTGGCAAGCGCCAGATCGGTCACCAGGGCGCGATACGTGAGCGTCACCATGGTGTCCAGGCCCAAGGCCTTGCAGAGCCGCCTGACGCGGGTCTTGGCCCTGCGCGCAGCCCGTTTGCGATTGGCCTCCCGCTTCTCTGCCTCCTCCTCTGCGGTGAGAGGCTTCGTCCACAGCTCGATTTCGTCGGGCGTGGCCTTCTTCAGCTCGGTCCAGCCGATGACCCGAGACACTGACGCTTCACGGTGCCCGTTGCCCAGGTTGTGGATGCGGACTTCGAACTCGTCGTCCAGGGGTTTGCCTTCGTACAGGATTCCGTCCAATAATCTCAGCACTGATCGACCTCGTGTGTCGGTTAGTCACCGCCCTGGGACTGCTGCTAACAGT
>Ga0207648_10000287_pt1 | contig 54959 bp, 32 predicted proteins | sample KBSMisM32_FD_184310 | JGI IMG/M metagenome (GOLD analysis project Ga0207648, IMG submission 184310) | Miscanthus rhizosphere microbial communities from Kellogg Biological Station, Michigan, USA - KBS Miscanthus M3-2 (SPAdes) (version 2) | ecosystem: Host-associated > Plants > Roots >...
CTTTATGGGGACGGCAAAGTTACCGGTGGAGTGATTTTGATTTTGAAGCCAATGCAAAAGACGGCATCGCCATTGACTGGCCCATTCGTTATAAAGAGATGGCCCCATGGTATGATCATGTGGAGAAATTTGCCGGAATAAGCGGGTCAATGGAAGGGCTGCCTCATTTGCCCGATGGGCATTTTTTGCCTCCAATGGAGCTGAACTGTGTAGAGAAAGATGTTGCGTCACGAATAAAAGCTTTTTATAAAAATCAGCGTCACATGTTTATAGGGCGTGTGGCTCATGTTACCGCGCCTATCCCTGGCCGAACATTATGCCAATATAGAAACCGTTGTTGGGAGGGGTGCCCTTTTGGGGGATATTTCAGTACCCAATCATCTACGTTGCCAGCAGCTGTTGCAACAGGTAATCTTACTGTAAGGCCATGGTCAATCGTGACCAAAATCTTGTATGATAAAGATACCAAGAAAGCAACAGGAGTGGAAGTGCTTGATGCAGAAACCAATAAAACCTATGAGTTCTACTCCAAAATCGTATTTCTGAACGCTTCTGCCCTAAATAGTGCATGGGTTTTAATGAATACCGCGACTGAAATTTGGCCCGAAGGACTGGGCAGCAGCAGCGGCGAATTAGGCCATAATGTTATGGATCATCACTACATGCTCGGTGCACAGGGAACAATAGAAGGATATGAAGACAAATACTATTTCGGGCGACGGGCGAATGGATTTTATATCCCGCGTTTTGCCAATTTATTTGGTGACAAAAGAGACTTTCTGCGTGGCTATGGTTATCAGGGTAGTGCAAGCAGAGAGGGTTGGAGCCGGAATGTAGCAGAAATGAATATTGGTGCTGATTTTAAAGAAGCGCTTACAGAACCCGGTGCATGGCATATCGGCGCGACTGGCTTTGGCGAAATATTGCCTTACCACGATAATAAGATAACGCTTGATAAAAATGTGAAAGACAAGTGGGGGCTGCCTGTACTTTCAATGGATGCAGGTTTAAAAGAGAATGAATTAAAGATGCGTAAAGATATTATCAAAGAGTTGGTGGCAATGTATGAAGCAGCTGGCATCAAAAACGTCACTACCTGGGACAAGAATTATTCCATTGGCCAGGGTATTCACGAAATGGGAACCGCACGTATGGGTAAGGACCCCAAAACATCCGTTCTTAATGCACACAACCAGGTTTGGGATGCACAGAATGTTTTTGTAACCGACGGGGCCTGTATGGCCTCGAGTGCTTGCCAGAACCCGTCACTCACTTATATGGCGCTAACTGCGCGTGCAGCCGATTATGCCGTAGGGGAGTTAAAAAAAGGCAATATATAAACTCCATGTTTAAACGATAGAATTTAATTATTAACCTAACAATTACTCAAATGAAATACAATATCATCTGTACAGCAATATTAGCAGGTAGTTGCTTTATAGCTAACGCTCAGCAAACTGCAAAACCTGAAGATACCGAAATATGGAAACCAGTTCCGAAAGTTATAACTCCCGGCAATACTTTCAGGGATGCTCCATCTGATGCTGTAGTGCTGTTTGATGGCAAAAATCTAGCTCAATGGGTATTAACCAATGACACCACGTCACAAGCCAAATGGAAAGTCGCAGACGGTATAATAACTGTTGATAAAAGTGTGGGAGATATCCAAACTAAAAGGAAGTTTATGGATTTTCAACTACATATTGAATACCGGATACCGTCCAATATAACCGGATCAGGCCAGGCGCGGGGTAACAGCGGTATCTTTTTAGCGGCCCTTCCGTGGGGTGCAGGCGGATATGAACTGCAGGTGCTCGACAATTATAATAATCCAACTTATGTGAACGGACAGGTGGGGAGTATCTATAAACAATCTATTCCATTGGTTAACGCAGCTTTGCCGCCCGGTAAGTGGCAAACTTATGATGTTATTTGGACTGCCCCGCGGTTCAATGATGATGGCTCATTAAAATCACCTGCCCGGGTAACTGCTTTTCATAACGGCATCCTTGTTCAAAACAATTACGAATTAAAGGGCGATACCCCATACATAGGTCAGCCTGCTTATCGCAAACATGGCCCTTCGCCTATTAAATTACAGGCTCACGGGGATAAAAGTGAGCCTATAAGTTACCGGAACATCTGGCTAAGGGAGTTATAGTATCGTATTAGGTCATTGAGTAAATAAGAAATTCTATGAATCGTTTTTTATTTTGGGTTTCAGGGACAATTATTTTGTTCAGCTCCTGCAAAAAGCCCGATTATCAAAAAGTAATTGATGATCCGGAGTTGTACCGTGTTACGGAAAAAAAATTAAATGACATTGTACTTGAAAATAATTTTCCGCCGGTTATTGCTTCACGTAATTATGCATATGCTAACATTGCCGCATACGAGGTAATATCCGCCCAGGACCCTAAAAAGTTCCGCTCGCTGGCGGGCCAGATCAAACACATGCCTGTTGTGCCAAAACCTGCTCCGGGTGTTGAAATTGATTATCCGTTTACGGCATTACTTGCCTTTTGCTATGTAGGAAATGCCGTTACCTTCCCTGAGGGAAGTATGGATGAGTATGTAGACGCATTAAAACAAAAAGCAAAAGATGCAGGGATGCCTTCCGATGTATTTGAGAATTCAGTGAATTATTCAAATGTGGTTGCAAAACACATCATGAAATGGAGTAAAACCGATCATTATGCCCAAACACGGTCGGCCAGTAAATTCACGGTTACCAAAGAAGAAGGACGTTGGGTACCTACACCGCCAATGTATTCGCAAGCATTGGAGCCGCATTGGGGAGAGATCCGGCCCTTAATACTCGATTCTGCTTCGCAAGTGGCTCCCCCTCCACCACCTGTATTTAATATAAAGGATATAAACAGTCCCTTTTATCAGGATGTACTGGATGTAAAGTCAATTGGTGCACGCCTTACCGAAGAACAGAAACACATCGCGGATTTTTGGGATGACAATGCGTTTAAGTTAAATGTAGTTGGACATGCAACTTTTGGGACAAAAAAATTCTCGCCCGGAGGGCATTGGATGAATATCGTGGGGATCGCCTCAGAAACCTGCAAGGCCGATTTTAGCAATACAGTATGCGCATATACCGAAACATCAATTGCATTATTTGATGCATTTATCAACTGCTGGTATTTCAAATACAAGTACAATTTAGTACGACCTGAGACCATCATTACAAAATATTTGGACCCTGATTGGAAAACGTATATCCAAACACCGTCATTCCCTGAATATGTAAGTGGCCATGCGGTTATATCAGCTGCTGCAGCTGAGATTTTGACCGACCAGTTCGGTGATAATTTTGCATACCGCGATACATCAGAAAGTGAGTTTGGGATAGCACCACGTAGCTTTAAGTCTTTTAGAGAAGCCGCAAAAGAAGCTGGAATGTCCCGTGTTTATGGTGGCATTCATTTCAAAAACTCCTGCGTAGTTGGAACACAGGAAGGCCAGCATGTTGGACAACTGGTGTTGAACAAATTGCAAATGAAAATCAAAAAGAATTAACATTTAATCGTCTAATAAATAGAAGCTTATTCAACCAAATTTTTCGCACTCGAATTTTTATGAAGAAAATAAAATACATTTTAGTTCTACCCTTTATTTGTTTCTATGCGTCAGTAAAAGCTCAAAGTTATACAAGAACACTCTTTGGCATTAAAGCATCGGCAAAAGGTACCAATATTGAAATCCAGTTTTTTACTCCCAGGATTGTAAGGGTATTAAAATCACCGTCAGGGACAACTGTGGTGAAGAGCAGTTTGTGCGTTGTTCAAAGTCCACAAAAGCAAGAATTAAATATTCATGCAGATGAATCTAATATTACCATTAGTAGCAATGCCGTTCAGGTAAAATTGAATAAGTTGAGCGGACAGATAACCTTTACGGACGTTAAGGGGAGGCAACTGTTAGGTGAACAATCTGAAGGGGTAAAGTTTATCCCTTTCAAAGATTCTATTGAAAATACATATACAGTAATGCAGGCTTTTCAATTGAAGCCAAGCGATGCAATTTATGGACTAGGGCAGCATCAGGCAGGCCACATGAACCAGCGCAATCAAAAGGTTGTATTAAAGAATGAAAATATGCAAATAGGCATACCGTTTATACAATCATCAAATGGCTATGGCTTGTTTTGGGATAATTATTCGACAACCGTTTTCGACGATAATGCATCAGGGACATCGTTTTCATCCCAAGTGGGTAATTGTGCCGATTATTACTTTATATACGGCGGTAATGCGGATAAAGTGATTGCCGGTTTCAGGTATTTAACCGGACAGGCTCCTATGTTTCCACGCTGGGTGTTTGGTTACTGGCAAAGTCGTGAGCGATATAAAAGCCAACAGGAAGCAGTTGGTGTCGTCAAAAAATACCGTGAACTAAAAGTACCTTTTGATGGCTTGGTACAGGACTGGCAATATTGGGGCGTGGATGAAGAACAATGGAACTCTACCGAGTTTGGCAATCCCAATTATCCAAACCCTCAGGCTATGGTTGATAGTGTCCACCAGTTGAATGCTCATATTATTATATCCGTATGGCCGTCCTTTGGTAATAAAACCAAAATATGGGCCGATATGAAGGATAAAGGGTTCTTATACAGTAACAGCTTCGTAACATGGCCACCGAAACCCGTCGTACAGGTTTATGATGCTTTTAATCCCAAAGCCCGGGATTTATGGTGGAGCTATGCCAATAAAAATATTTTCTCCCTCGGAATGGATGGCTGGTGGCTTGATTCTACGGAGCCAGACCACGTAAACCCGAAAGAAAGTGACGACAACACACCTACCTTTCTGGGGACTTTCAGGAAAGTACGCAACGCCTATCCGCTTTTGCATACTGAGGGTGTATATCGCCACCAACGCCAAACAAGTTTGGACAAGCGCGTATTTATCCTGGCCCGGTCAGCCTTTGCCGGGCAGCAGCGCAACGCTACAACAGTATGGTCTGGCGATATTCAATCAGACTGGAGTGTTCTGCGTAATCAAATATCAGGGGGCCTTAATCTTTCCCTGAGTGGTATCCCATACTGGAATACCGATATAGGTGGTTTCTTTGCTAATGGGCATTACCATAAGGGCATTGATGAGGCATTCAAGGAATTATATGTAAGATGGCTGCAGTTCGGTACATTTTGCCCGATGATGCGTTCGCATGGTACAGATCTGCCGCGGGAAATTTACCAGTTTGGTAAAAAAGGAACCTGGGCCTATGATGCCATTGAAAAATACATCAACCTGCGTTACCGTTTATTGCCTTACAATTATTCAAACTCATGGGGCATTACAGCCAATGCCTCAACAATGATGAGGGCGCTGGTAATGGATTTTCCGGAGGATAAAAAAGTACTCGATATCAATAATGAATATATGTTTGGCAAAGCTTTCCTGGTTTGCCCGGTAACCGACTCCATGTACACCAGCAAGGTTAGCAGTAAAACAAATTTCGATAATATCAAATCCCAACGGGTGTATCTGCCTGCAAATCACACCTGGATTGACTTCTGGACAGGTGATTGGATCAAAGGGGGGCAGTTTGTTGAAAAGGAAACGCCAATTGATATACTACCATTGTATGTAAAAGCTGGCTCGATTGTCCCAATGGGCCCATTTCAGCAGTATACAAACGAAAAGAGTCTTAAAGATATTGAGCTACGGATATATCCCGGAGCTGATGGCACATTTACCATCTATGAGGATGAAAATGATAATTATAATTACGAAAAGCACATTTACTCAACTATTGAGCTAAAGTGGAATGATAAAACAAAAGCACTAACAATTGATAGCCGCAAAGGAAGTTATCCGGGCATGCTAAAAAGCAGAACCTTTAATGTGATTGTAGTTAAATCAAATCATGGTGTTGGCACAGGGATAACAAAACCTGATAAAGCAGTTGTATATAATGGAATTAAAAAGGTGGTAACATTCTAATAAGGATTAAATTGAATTTAAGAAGAAGGCTCAACTTGTTAAATATATTGTACGTCAAATAATATGAACTATTTGATGTGCAATATTATCCTATCCAGATATGCTGCCAATTATTTTGGAGAGCTGAGTTTGCGTTTTAATTGCTTGAAAAGTGGGCAGTTGTATAAGATATCTACTTGGATAATATTAACGTTGCTATTTGGTTGCCATAACGAAAAAAAGACGCCACTATTCAAGCTTCTTGAATCTAACCAAACCAATATCCATTTTGTTAACCGCATCAGTGATAAAGAAAAGCCCGGCATACTTGATTACCTGTATTATTACAACGGTGGTGGCGTAGCCGTCGGCGATATTAACAACGATGGCCTGCCAGATATTTTCTTTACGGCAAATCAGAAAGGCGGCAATAAGCTCTATCTAAATAAAGGCAATTACCGTTTTGAAGACATTACGGTAAAAGCCGGTGTTTCAAGCACTGCCGATTGGTGCACCGGCGTCACTATGGCCGATGTTAACAATGATGGATGGCTTGATATTTACGTTTGCGTGGTTGCTGGCAAATTGAACCTGCATGGCCATAATCTACTGTATATCAATAATCATGATGGTACTTTCACCGAATCGTCTGAGAAATACGGGCTTGACTTTTCTGGTTATTCTACACAGGCTGTTTTTTTTGATTACAATCATGATGGGCAATTAGATTGCTTTTTGCTAAATCAGTCGCACCACTCAGTTGAAAGCTATGGTGATACAAGTCTTCGGCATAATGTTGATTCTAAAGCAGGCAGCAAGCTCTACTTAAATAAAAATGGTCATTTTATGGACGTCACTGCTAAATCGGGTATTTACAGCAGTGCTTTAGGTTATGGCCTTGGCGTCGCCGTTGCCGACCTTAATAACGATGGCTGGGAAGATATTTACGTAGGTAATGACTTTCACGAAAACGATTATTACTACATCAATAACCACAACGGCACATTTACAGAAAGTGGGGCGGCACATTTTAATCACTATAGCCGTTTTAGCATGGGTAATGATATCGCCGATTTTAATAACGATGGTCAATTGGATGTAGTTACTGCAGATATGCTTCCGGCTAATGAAAATATTCTGAAAACTTATGGCGGCGATGAATCCTATGATCAGTATAAATTTAAAATACTGGCGGGAGGCTTTCAGTATCAATATTCGCGTAACTGTCTTCAAAAAAATCTCGGCAATGGCCGGGCATTCAGTGAAAGGGGATTAATGGAGGGCATTGCCGCCACCGATTGGACATGGAGTCCTTTATTGGCCGATTTTGACGAGGATGGAATCAAAGATCTGTTTTTTGCGAACGGCATCAAGCGTCGCCCGACAGATATGGATTACATCACCTTTACGTCAAATAATGCCATACGCTATATGCTGAATCACGGAACCGGGGCGGATAGCATGGCCATTGATAAAATGCCCCGCGGTGAAATGCATCCGTTTATTTTCAAAGGCACACCGGGTGAACAATTTAAAGACGAAAGCGATGCCTGGGGTATGACCGAAATAATACTTTCAAACGGAGCTGCCTATGCCGATTTGAATAATAGCGGACATCTCGACCTGATCACAAATAACGTTAATCATGAAGCCTGCATTTATCGTAATATGTCTCCAAAGGGCAATGTGCTGAGCCTGGAGCTTCGCGGCCACCCCGATAATTATTTTGGTATCGGCGCGAAGGCATATATTTTCAGCGGGAAGAAAATACAATACCAGCAGTTAATGCTGACACGTGGCTTTGAATCGTCTGTTGAACCTAAACTGCATTTTGGGTTAGGTCAGACAAGCAAGGTCGACAGTATATTGATCGTCTGGCCCCATCAAAGCTCTCAGTTATTAAAAGATATAAAAGCTAACCAGACAATTATCATTGATCAGAGAAACGCCAAGGGGAATTTTGATTATGATCACTTCTTTCCTTCGGTAAAGCCGCTTTTTACTGATGTTACTGCACAGGTTAAAGTTGATTGGAAACATAAGGAAAATGATTTTGTAGACTTTAACCAGCAGCCCCTTATCCCTCATATGCTGTCTACGGAAGGCCCGCGACTGGCTGTGGCCGATGTAAATGGAGACGGATTGGATGATTTTTATGCCTGCGGTGCAAAAGGGCAGGCAGGCACCTTGTTCCTGCAAACAGCTTCTGGGCAATTTATTCGATCTGTACAACCTGCTTTTAGTGCAGATGCACAATGTGAAGATATCGACGCCGTTTTTTCAGATTTTAATGGAGATGGTTGGCCTGACCTTTATGTTGCAAGCGGGGGCAACGAGTTGCCCGATGGTTCACCCGAATTGGCAGATCGCCTTTATATTAACGATGGCCATGGCCATTTTAACAAATCAACGGCATTACCTTCAATCCGGAAAAATAAATCTGCAATTGCAGTGTCAGACGTAGATCATGACGGTTTTCCGGATGTATTTGTTGGCGGTGCACCGGAATCAGATCATTTTGGCAAACCCTATGCTTCATACCTTTTGATGAATAATCGGCATGGCAGTTTCACCGTTAACGAAGTTCCACAACTTAGGACATCCGGCGTATTGCATTCAGCTGCATTTGCGGACCTCAACAATGATGGCTGGCCTGACCTGGTGGTTGCCGGAGAATGGATGCCTATCAGAATATTCATCAATCAACATGGTAAACTAGTGGGACAATCCACAGGCGATATGGCGAAGCAAAGTGGCTGGTGGCAACGCATTGTGTTGGTGGATGTAAATGGAGATGGCCTTACAGATATCATTGCCGGAAACTATGGGTTAAACAGCAAGCTAATGCCAACCCCTAACAATCCAGTAAAGCTTTTTCTAACTGACCTCGATAAAAACGGAACAATCGATCCACTACTCACCATCAGCAGTAAAGGGCGGGATTACACCTTTCTGGGTAAGGGCGATATAGAAAAACAAGTACCTGTATTGAAAAAAGAATTCTTGTATTATCACGATTTTGCCGGTAAAACCGTTCAAGAACTATTCGGAAACTCCCTACACAGCGTAAAACCACTTATTGCAACCAGCTTTTCATCTGGTATTTTTTACAACAAAGGTAAGGGCAATTTCGAATTCAGTGCTTTTCCACGAAATATGCAAGTTTCACCATTATTCGCTTTTGCAACTTTTAGTGGGGGGGGAAAGGGTTTGCTCGCAGCCGGGAACTTTTGGGGCGTCGTCCCTTATGAAGGCAGATACGACGCCGATTACGGCGATGTGCTGCTAATAAATAAGAACGGTAATAACCGGTATATACCTGCAGTCTCATCCGGATTATTTCTTCGGGGCGAGGTTCGGGATATTAAAGCACTGCATACAGCAAAAGGTGCCATTTATGCAGTTGCCTTTAATAATAATGCCATACACTTTTTTAGACAACAATTGGAGCCTCATCACAGGGGCTCATAGCTATTTTACTATGTAACCAAGATCTGGTGGGTTGTGCGGTTTAATTGATGGCGTTCCGGGATGAGATCCGGAACGCTTTTTTTAATGTTCTTAACTACGATTGATAAAAGTCGCGAGGTAGGTAATGATCTCGTGCAAGCTAAGCATTGGCCGGTGTTCCTGTTCCAGCAATTACCCATAATTTATTAAAGTGTTTATTTAATATTTATTTCGGTGCCTCATCAAATTATGCATTAAAAAGGCTTTTTGTTTTTGATAATTTCTGGTTGATTATCAATTATATCCATGGTTAAGTTAAAGGTAAATTTTGTTAATAACTTATCCATAAATGTGATTAACTTCTTTTATGATTTGTTTCTAATGCAATCAGGAATATCTACTTTTTTAGGACGAAATAAATGTATTGAAATACAGCTAATTAAGTAAAATAATGCCCTGAAGTTTGTAAGAAAAGCAGCTAAGAAAGTAACTAACCGGAATATTTTGTGGGTTGCATTTTTGAATGTATGCCCTATATTACCTGAGACCCTATGCTATTGTTTAATTTGTGATGAAAGGGCAGAGATGCCGCTTTGAGGAGAAGAGATATGAGATACCTTATCTTTTTATTATTCCTTCTACCTTTATATTGCCTGGGGCAATCTGTACCCGGGTGCTACAATTACGTGGCTCAAACACCCGTCACTGCAACATCAAATACAACTATATCGGGATTCTCTATAGATTGTAATGGTGCAGCAACACCAGGGATAACCATCCCGGCAGGCGTACACGATGTCCACATCACCAAATGTAAAATACTAAACTCAACTACTGCTAATGGGCTTATTTACATAAACTCAGGGTGCTATAATATAACGATCGATACCTGCTTTTTTCAATCAGGATACCGCGGCATATATGCGCTTGGGGCCACGAACAATATCCATATCTGGTATAATTTCTTCTATAATATCATTGACCCTAACGTGAAGGTTACAACAACTGACGGCGGCGGTAGTTCGGTACAGTTGAATAATTGCACAGGTACAAGCATACAGATTCTAGACAACAGGTCGTATCATGATATTTCAAGCTCAGGCGTGGGCGATCAATTTTCGCTTTATAAATGTACTGGCACGGCTGCCTCGCCTATACGAATTTGCCGCAACCAAGCACTTAATGGCAGTACAAATCCACCAAGTACAGGTTATGCCGGTGTGGTCGCCGGCGATTTGGGCGGAGGTTATCAAAGGGTCGACTCCAATATTTTTGTGAACACAGGGGCCGTTGGTGCGCAGGTTCAGGGTGGACACGATATTGAAATGTCCTATAATACGATCTACCTTGCTCAGGCATCATATACCTCTGTAGCCATAGCTTTTGGTAATTATTCCGGAACATCATCATCAAACATTACAATTGCTAATAACAGCGCCCGTTGTATTCAACCCTCCGGCAGCATTTTTAATTTTTGGTTCGACCCTAAGACCGCTTTTCAGCCCACCGGATGGTCGACAAATACCACCAGCACCGGTTTAAACGCCAACATATTGCCTAATCCTTTATGGGCGGCATGCACACTCACGGTTTTACCTCCTAATATCAGCTATTCGCCGTCTGCGTACACGTTTACAATGGGGACCGCTGTAACTCCGTTTACGCCGGCTAATTCGGGCGGTATAGCCTCATTTACGGCAACACTCCCGACGGGATTAACCATTAATCCGAGCACAGGTACTATAAGCGGAACACCACCTGGCGGATCGCCTCCGACAAACTATACGATAACGGCTATTAATACGGCCGGCAGTAGTTCGGCCACGATCAATATCGGAGTTGTTTCTACTGATGCTGCACTGAGCAGTATGATCCTAAGCAACGGAACTCTCAGTCCAACATTCTGCAGCTGTACAGGTAATTACACAGCAAGTGTAGCTAATGCTGTTTCCTCTATCACCCTAACACCGACAGTAAATCAGGTTAACGCCACGGTAACAGTGAACGGAATACCGGTTACATCTGGCACAGCCTCAGGCGCGATCAGTCTTGCGGTTGGCACAAATATTATCAGAACAGTGGTAACTGCGCAAAATGGTTCTACCAATACCTATACTGTAACGGTAACCAGGGCAGCATCAACCGACGCTACATTGTCATTACTTGCTATCAGTAGCGGCACTCTGTCTCCTTCTTTTGCCAGTGGTATTACAAGTTATGCGGTTAATGTGGGCAGTGGTGTCTCATCCATCACTTTAACACCATCTGTAAATCAAGCAAACGCGACAGTTACCGTTAATGGTGTTGCAGTTGTTGCCGGAAATGCATCGACGCCAGTCAGCCTTGCTACAGGGAGCAATATTATCACTTCAGTTGTAACCGCACAGGATGGTTCCACCACTCAGACCTATACCGTAACAGTAATGCGTCCGATTGGGGTGGCTACAATCAACTTTGGTGCTTTAGTTACTGCAACATATGGCGACTCACCAATTACGCTTGCCGCTACCAGTAACAACACGGATGCAGGAGCAACCATTACTTACATCAGCAGTAACCCTTCTGTTGCGACCGTTTCAGGCACCACTATGACGATTGTTGGAGCTGGAGCGGTAAACATTACAGCTGGCGAAGCCGCTACTGCCAATTTTATGACAGCCCAAAATGTGACTCAAACGCTGACAGTCAATAAAACTGATCTGACTATTACAGCAAAAGACCAGCACAAAATATACGGGTCGCCATTCGTGTTTGATGGTACAGAATTTACGCAAACGGGACTTGTGCAGGGAGATGCGGTAAATTCGGTAACATTACAAAGCAGCGGTTCTGATGCATTGGCCGATGTGGGAACTTACCCGATTACACCAAGCGGGGCAACCGGCAGCGGGTTAACAAATTACAACATAAACTATGCACCCGGTACCTTTACCGTAAACGGGGTAAACCTGACCTTTGCTGCAATTCCTGCCCAGGTTTACGGCGCGGCCGATTTCGATCCCGGAGCAACAAGTCAATCCACGATCAGTTATACAAGCAGCAACGCTGCTGTGGCAACCATCGTAAATGGTAATATACACATTGTCGGCGTGGGTACTTCAACCATCACTGTAACTTCTGTCAATGTCATTCAAACACAAACACTTACTGTAACAGCTGCTCCGTTAACCATCACGGCCAACGATGCAAATAAGACCTATGGCGCAATCTTAACCGGAGGTAACACTTCAAATGCATACAATTCTTCGGGTCTGCAAAATGGTGAAACCATCGGCAATGTTGTTATAGATTATGATACGGGAGCGGAGGCAGATGCATCAACAGGCACCTATGCCGGTTCAGTAATTGTGTTAGGAGCGTCAGGAGGGACCTTTAATCCCAATAATTACAGCATTAGCTATGTACCGGGGGATATCATCGTCGGAAAAGCAGCTTTAACTATCACGGCCAGTAACAGTAGCAAAGTGTACGGGGCCACCCAGGTTTTTGCAGGTACGGAGTTTGTAGCGATAGGATTAAAGAATGGCGACGGTATTAATGGAGTTACCTTAACCAGCGCAGGTGCGCCTGCATCTGCACCGGCAGCCAACTATGCAATAATACCTTCGGCACCTGTACCTGCACAGGGTACGGATCTGTCAAATTATACAGTTCAATTAGTGAATGGCACCGATTGGGTTGGCCAGGCTGTGTTAACTGTAACTGCAGATAACCAAAGCATATCCTTCGGCAACCAGATCCCTGCTTTAACAATAAGCTATAGTGGTTTTGTAAATAATGAAACATCAGAAAGTTTAGTCGTTTCCCCGTCAGCTACCACCACAGCTATTCCCGGATCAGCGGTGGGGAGTTATCCCGTATCAGTTGGTGGGGCTGTAGATAATAATTATGCTTTCAATTATATGTGGGGGACATTATCCATCTATGCGGTACCGATTACATTCAATCCCATTGTTTCTCAAATATATGGCAGTGCTGATTTTAATCCGGGAGCAACAAGTGGTTCACCTATAATTTATACCAGCGGCAATACCTCGGTTGCAACAATTTTAGCAGGAAATATCCATATTAAATCTGTTGGTACGACGCTGATAACAGCCAATAATGGCAGCAGTACCGCAAGCCAAACGCTGACTGTGACCCCCGCAGATTTAACCATTACGGCCGATAATTTATCTAAAATACAGGGACGTGCAAACCCGGTTTTAACGGTGAGCTATTACGGGCTGGTAAACGGGGATACAAAAAATAATTTAACCAGTCAGCCCACAGTTACTACTACAGCAACTACTAATTCGCCCGAGGGCGACTATCCAATAACGCCGGATAATGCAGTGGATGCCAATTACAATATCAGCTACACGCCTGGTACTTTAACCGTAACGGGCCTTGCCCTGACTTTTGGCCCGATACCATCCAAAACTTATGGCGGAGCTGATTTCGATCCCGGTGCTGATAGTTCATCACCCATAACATATACCAGCAGTAATACGTCGGTGGCTACTATCGTCAACGGCTATGTACATATTGTTGGGGTCGGTAGTTCAACTATTACCGCTAATGACGGCAAAACAAGTATTGACCAAACGCTGACAATTACGCCTGCAACACTTTCTATTAATGCAGATAATCAAACCAAAACTTATGGTGCAGACAATCCGCTTTTGACTATCAGCTATATTGGTTTTGTGAATGGAGAAAATGAAACGAACCTGAGCACTTTACCGGCAATATTGACCAATGCCGATGGAAACTCAGCAGTCGGAACTTATTCAATTACGGTAAATGGAGCAGCAGACCCGAACTATAACATTGCTTACAATAACGGGACATTGACGGTAACAAAAGCTCCTCTATCTATCAAAGCCAATAACCAAAGCAGGATATACGGCGATCCTGATCCGCCTTTAACAGTATCCTATTCCGGTTTCATGAATAACGAAACAGCGATCGGCCTGGACACACAGCCTACCGTATCAACGACGGCTACTATCAATTCGCCGCCGGGTAACTATCCGATCACAGTGAGCGGAGCAGCAGATGCTAATTACAATATAAGCTATGTTCAGGGCACTATGACCATAAATGGAATAGCTTTAACATTTAATCCTATTCAATCTCAGGCTTACGGTTCAGCTGATTTTAATGCAGGTGCAAGCGGTGGGTCGATTACTTATACCAGCAGTAATCTTGCAGTTGCTACAATTGTATCCGGGAATGTCCATATCGTAGGAGCAGGTACCACAACGATTACAGCAAACAACGGCAGTGCCAGTGCGCAGCAGACGTTGACAGTAACACATGTGCCTCTTACTATTACAGCAAATGACCGGTCCAAAACCTATGGTTCAGCTAATCCAGCTTTGACTGTAAGTTATAACGGGTTTTTAAATGGTGATACTCCCGCCAGTTTGACTACGCTGCCATCGATAGGCACAACGGCATTGACAGGCTCTCCGGTTGGAACTTATCCGATCACCGCTAGTGGAGGGGCAAGCGCTAATTATACCCTCAGCTACATTGCAGGAACTTTGACAGTCGGTCAAGCTGCATTGACCGTCCTGGCTAACGACCAAAACAAAATACAAGGGACTGCCAATCCAACGCTAACCCTAAGCTATAGCGGATTTGTGAATGGGGAAAACAATTCGGCCCTGACAACTCAGCCTGCGGTAATTACTACAGCTGTTACCAGTTCGCCGATTGGTACTTATCCGATCATAGCCAGTGGGGCAGTAGACGCTAATTATAATATCACCTACACGCCCGGTACCCTAACGGTAACTGCTCCTGCTTTGACATTCAATCCGATACCGTCAAAAGTATATGGTACCGCCGATTTTAGTCCGGGTGCCACAAGTACGTCATCTATAACCTATACCAGCAGTAATACAGCTGTCGCGACGATCATCTCGGGTAATATCCATATTGTTGGCGCAGGTACTTCAAACATAACGGCGAACGATGGAACTACCAGTTTACAGCAGACGTTGACGGTAACCCCGGCTGCATTGACCATTACCGCCGTAAATAAGTCGAAAACTTATGGAGCAGCTAATCCAACTCTGACAGTAACTTATAGCGGATTTGTTAATAGTGAAACGCAAACTGCTTTAAGTACGCTACCTATAATAACTACAACTGCGCTTACCGGCTCATCGGTGGGAACTTACCCGATAAGTGCAAGCGCCGCCGCGGCTAATAACTATTCGATCAGCTATGTGGCAGGAACATTGACTATTGGACAAGCATCTTTAACCATTACCGCTGCCAATAAATCAAAAACTTACGGAGCGGCCAACCCTGTCCTGACCGTAATTTATACCGGCTTTGTAAATGGCGACACCCAAGCCAGTTTGACGACACAACCGACGATAGTCACAACTGTAGTTACCGGGTCAGCGGTTGGTATTTACCCGATCACGGTCAGCGGTGCATCTAATGCAAACTATTCGATCAGCTATGTGGCCGGGACATTGACTATCGGCCAAGCAGTACTGACAATCACAGCGAATAATCAAACTAAAACACAGGGAGCAACTAATCCGGCGCTAACTGTAAGTTATAGTGGTTTTGTAAATGGCGAAAACAATTCGGCCCTGACAACTCAGCCTGTAGTAACCACCACGGCGACTACAAGTTCACCAGTTGGCACTTACCCGATAACCGCCAGTGGGGCGGTAGGTGCTAATTACACCGTCAGCTATGTACAGGGCACTTTAACGGTAACTGGCACCGCTCTAAGTTTTAGTCCAATACCATCGAAAGTATATGGCACTGTAGATTTTAATCCGGGTGCCGTGAGTTCTTCGTCTATAATTTATACCAGCGGCAATACATCTGTAGCAACTATTGTATCGGGCAATATTCATATTGTCGGTGTTGGTATCTCAACCATTACAGCTAACGATGGCTCGACAATATTACAGCAGACATTAACAGTAACGCCTGCAGCCTTAGGTATCACCGCTAATAGTATAAATAAAACTTATGGTAGCACCCTTACCGGAGGCGTGGGTTCAGCAGCTTTCACATCATCGGGATTGGTCAATGGCGAGACGATTGGCAGTGTTACCACAGCATACGGTACGGGCTCGGCGGCGACAACTGCCGTTGGCACTTATAGCGGATCAGTAACTCCATCAGCAGCCACAGGCGGTACATTTACAGCAGGCAACTACATCATTACTTACACAAGCAACAGTATTGTTGTTACTCCTGCAGCGCTGACCATTACTGCAAATAATGCAACCAAAACTTATGGAACAGTAATTACTGGTGGAACAGGATCAACTGCCTTTATCTCAAGCGGGCTTGTTAATGGTCAGACTATTGGTACCGTCACTATAGCTTATGGTACTGGTTCAGTTGCAACGGCTAACGCGGGTACCTATACCGGAGCGGTAACACCATCAGTAGCAACAGGTGGCACATTCACAGCAAGTAATTATACCATCACCTACAATTCGGGTAACATTATAGTTTCAACGGCCGCATTGAGCATTACAGCCAACAATGTGACTAAAACTTACGGTGCAACATTGACCGGGGGCACAGGTTCGACGGCCTTTACAGCAAGCGGCCTCATCAACGGTCAAACAATAGGTAGTGTGACGATAGCTTATGGTACTGGCGCTTCTGCTACAATGGCAGTGGGTACCTATATCAGTTCGGTAACGCCATCGGTTGCGACGGGCGGTACATTCACAGCAAGTAATTATTCCATTACTTATAACAAGAGTAATATTACAGTGAGTGCGGCCGCACTGAATATCATTGCTAATAATATTACTAAAGCTTATGGCTCAACAATTACAGGTGGTACGGGGTCAACTGCTTTTACAGCAACAGGCTTAGCTAATGGTCAAACTATAGGCAGTATTACAGTAGCCTACGGTACAGGCTCAGCTGCCACTACAGCAGTAGGTACCTATACCGGATCGGTAACATCATCTGCAGCAACAGGAGGTACATTTACCTCAAGTAATTATATCATTACTTATACTACCGGTAATATCGTTGTATCAGCCGCCACGCTAACTATTACCGCCAGCAGTGTAACCAAAACCTATGGTGCAGCGCTGACAAGTGGCACAGGTTCAACAGCCTTTACTTCAAGCGGCCTGGTTAACGGGCAAACTATAGGTACTGTCACCATTGCTTATGGCACAGGATCGGCGTCAAACGCAGCGGCAGGCTCTTATACAGGCTCGGTAACCCCGTCAGCCGCAACCGGCGGTACATTAACGGCAAGTAACTATACCATTACTTATAACAAGGGTAATATTACAGTAGCCAAGGCCGCGCTCACTATTACAGCTAGTAATCAAACCAAAACACAAGGGGCAGTTAATCCGACGTTAAGTGTTAGCTATAGCGGTTTTGTCAACAGTGAAACCAATTCGGTATTAACCACTCAGCCAACAGCGACAACTACCGCAACTACCAGCTCGCCGGTGGGCACCTATCCGATCAATGCCAGTGGTGCGGCTGCTGCCAATTACATCATTAGCTATGTGGCGGGTACGCTTACTGTGACGACCCCCAGCACGCTGACATTTAACGCAATTCCATCCAAAGTATACGGTGTTGTCAATTTCAGTCCGGGCGCTACTACTACTACAGGAACTATTACCTATACCAGCAGCAATACTTCGGTGGCAACTATCGTATCGGGTAATATTCATATCGTTGGCATAGGAACATCGACGATCACAGCAAGCAACGGTACAACCAGTTTGCAGCAAACGCTAACGGTAACCAAAGCATCGCTGACCATTACAGGAGGTGTGACCAAGACCTATGGCTCAACGTTAACCGGCGGCACAGGTTCAACTGCATTTACTTCCAGCGGGCTAGTATATAGCCAGACTATAGGCAGTGTTACTAATACCTACGGTACCGGCTCGGCTGCGACTGCTGCCGTGGGAACCTATACCGGCACAGCAGTTCCATCGGCAGCTACCGGAGGAACATTTGTAGCCGCCAACTATACGATCACTTATGTAAATGGAAACATTACTGTGAACAAAGCGACGTTAACTATCACCGCCAATAATGCGTCCAAGAACTACGGCACGGCGATTACCGGACGCACAGGTTCGACGGCCTTTACCTCATCCGGTTTGAAGAATGGGCAAACCATCGGCAGCGTAACTATAGCGTACGGCACGGGTGCAACTGCAACATCCAGAGCAGGAAGCTACTCCGGGTCGGTAACCCCATCGGCCGCAACGGGAGGCACTTTCATAGCTGCTGATTATACCATCAGCTATGTTTTGGGCAATATTACAGTAAGCAAGGTGCCGCTGACGATAACAGCTAATAATAAAGTTAAGATACAGGGAAATACTAACCCAGCATTAACGGTAAGCTATAGCGGCTTTGTGAATGGCGAAACCAATGCTGCCCTGACAACGCAGCCAACGGTGACAACTACTGCTACCACCAGCTCACCTGTTGGGACATATCCCATTACTCCAAGCGGGGCAGTTGATGCCAACTATACCATTACCTATGTGGCCGGTACGCTAACTGTCAATCCGTCAACGGCAGCGCTTGTATCTGTTGTTAATCCTTTGCATGAAACCTATGCGCCTGTCGAAGAGCCGTCGGTCAGGCAGGCGGTGTCACCGAATGGTGATGGAATAAATGATATACTACAGATCGATAATATTGAAAGCTATCCTGACAATAAAGTTACCTTAATGAACCGCAATGGCACCACTATTTTTCAAATAGCGGGCTATGATAATCAGGGTAAAGTATTCGACGGCCATTCAAACATTACCAAAGAAATGCAGAAACCCGGCACCTATTTTTATCTGCTGGAATATAAAGCGAAGGGCGAGCTTAAGCACAAAACAAGCTACTTTGTAATTAAATATTGACCCCCCAAATACCCCTAAAAGGGGTATTTGTTTTTGTCATCCAAGTGTTAAATTTACATTTCTCTATAATTGGCAACAATGATCAAATCGATACCGATAGCCCCGGCCGGTAGTGAAACTCCTGTAAATTCTTCAGCAATATTCAGACTTTCGGTGTTTCTATATATTGAAGTCAAAAGATTTTTCCTGAAGCAAGCTTTTTTTGTTTTTCTTATTTGTTGCTCTTCTGTTTTATATGCTCAGAAATACAATTTTCACCACTATGACCTGACCAATGGCCTGGCGCAATCACAAGTTTTAGCAATATGCCAGGATAAAGAAAAACAAATATGGCTCTCAACTTTAGGTGGGATCAATAGCTTTGACGGTAAAAAGTTCAGCTCTTATTCTATAGAAGACGGGCTTATGTCTAATTCAAATTTTGTCATCGCCAGTGATCATAAAGGCAACGTTTGGTGGGGTGGAAATACGGGATTAACTGCCTTTACTAATAAAGGGATCGTCAATTACAAATTTAAGGACAAGGTTAATGTCAGGAGCATCTTCAAGCTAGTAGCTGACAAAAATGATAATATATGGTCGGTAGCGGCTTCCAAATTATTTAAATTAGTTGATAGTCAGCTTGTTTCTCAGGACATCATCGCAAAGAAGGATTATGTGAGCTCACTGCAAACGGATAAGCAAGGGAATTTGTATGCTTCTCTTTATCATTCCGGGATATATAAACTGGATAAAGGCAGTTGGAAGCTAGTGATCAGCGTAAAAGATCAATTCATTAAAGATTTTGTTTTTAGTGACAGGACGCCGGGGGCGGTCGTGTTTGTTTCCAATATGGGCCTGTTTCAATGCGACAGCAATCATATGAAAAAAATCGATATTCCATCCTCCTTTTCTGAAGTCAATGAACTCACCTGTATCAAGCAAGACCATCATAAGAATTTATGGGTCGGAACAAATAAAGGCGCTTTCATGATCAGCGGGCAATCAGTTAAATATTTCAATGAGTATGACGGATTTACCAACGAACGGGTATTTAATATGTACTGTGATGAGGATGACCGTATGTGGTTTGGCATAGATGGAGATGGGCTATACAGCTATGAAAATGATGATTTTATTATTTACGACAAAACGCAGGGATTAAATAACGAAGCGGTAATGAGCATGGCGAAAGGCTCAAAAGGACAACTATATTGGGGTACCAATGGGGGCGGATTGTGGTCGTTTGCAAATCATAGGCTTAAACAGGAAATTGTCAAGAGCGGAGAATCATCTAAGCTTCGGGTTAATTGTTTATTAAGTGATAGCGAGGACAACTTATGGGTAGGAACTGATAACCTGGGGCTATGGGTAAAGAAAAAGGGTAGATCCGCTTATGCTCCCGTTTCGGTAAAGGACAACCAGATATTTTTTCATATGGCCGAAGATCCTTTAAAAACTATTTGGATAGCAACAGCAGGCGGCTGCTTTTATCTTGAAAATGGTGAAATGAATAAAGTACCCTCCACTCATTTTTGTTCTGCTATATTAGCTAAAGGCCCCGATTCCGTTTTTATTGCTACAGTAAATGGTCTTCAATTGATCCGGGATAAAAAACTGGACCCGAATTTCAATCTGAGTTCCGTAGCAGGTAAAAACGTAATTACGTTACTTGCGCATGGTTCATTTCTTTTAATCGGAACAAATGACTATGGGCTATATATCTGGAATACAAAAACCAATGCAATAAATAACATCAATACAAAAAGTGGTTTGTTGTCGAACACGATATATAGTATTGACATTATAAAAGATGCGTTATGGCTGGGAACAGGGAAGGGCATAAATAAATTCAGGATCACAAACCATAGCCGGATGACATTGGCTAAGGAAAGTATTTTTAATCCGATAGTTGAGTGTAATCAGAACGCCATACTGCATACCGATACCAATATTTTGGTGGGTACAACGCGTGGCGTATTTATATATAAAACAAACAAGGATGAAAAAGCAGCTCCTGTTCCTAATACGGTCATTCAAAGCGTTTGGCTGCCTGTAAAAGTCAAGGACAGTGTAAGGTATGGCTATCAAAAAGGGTATAAGCTACCGATAAATTTATCCTTGTCTTCGGATAAAAGCCACATTGAGATCGAGTTCCAGGCTATTGATTTTTCTGACAATCGCGACATCCTGTATCAACATCAGTTGGAAGGTCTTGATAAAACTTATGGTAAAGCAGAACCCCGCGATTATGTAGAATATCCCAATCTGCCGCCTGGGCAGTATACTTTCAAAGTAAGAGCCGTTAATAGTGACGGTCGTTATAAAACGCCGGCCGTTTTTTCATTTACCATAACACCTACATTTGTTCAAAGTGCGACTTTTAAAATATTAGTTATTGTTATCTTCTTCTCGGTGGCTTATGGTATTTATCGGTATAAGCTCTACCAAAATAACCGGAAAGCTTTATACATTGAGAATTTAAAGCTGGAGGAGCAGGCCTTTGTCCGTCGGCAAACAGCTGAGGATTTTCACGATGACCTTGGCAATAAACTTACCAGGATCAGTCTTTTATCGGAACTTTTAGACAGAAAGATAACCAAAGATAAACCCGATGAAAAAATACTGATACAACACATCAGAACCAGCGTGGACGAATTGTATTCAGGCACCAAAAACATTCTGTGGGCGCTAAATCCTGATAACGACAACCTGTATGATGTATATGAATTGATAGCGAATTTCGGGAGAGAGTTATTTGATAGCTCCGATGTTTTATACCAGGTTTCTGATAATGACACGGCTTATAAGAAGATTCGCCTTCCATTGGGGACCGGCCGGAACATAATTTTGATTTGCAAGGAATTATTGCATAATATTTTACAACACGCGGAGGCAAAAACTGTAACACTTGCCATAGGGATAACGTCTTATAAACAGATTTGTATTACGATATCCGATAATGGCCGTGGGTTTGATAAAGAGCACTTAGTACCGACAGGCAACGGACTTCGGAATATGCAAAACCGCGCTAAAAGGCTAAACGGGAAATTAGAGATCGATTCTAATATCAACGTAGGCACCACCAGCCAGGTTATATTTCCAATTCCCGGTTAAGATGCATGGATGTATACGCGTAGTTATTATTGAGGATGATAAGATTTTGCTTCAAACCTACAAGCAATTAATAGGCGAAGAGGAGGGGATAACTGTAGTTAATGGCTACACCTCTTTTGAGCATGCTGAAAGGTATATTGCAAACGACCAGCCTGATGTTATCCTGATGGATATTCAACTGCCGGGAATGAGCGGTATTGAAGCGATACCGCTTGTTAAGAAACAGCTACCCAGAACACATGTATTGATGTTAACTGTTTTTGAAAGCGAAGAGCAGATAATGCAAGCGCTTTCTAATGGTGCGTCAGGCTACATCACCAAAGATTCTTCCTCCCAAAAAATAATTGATTCCCTGTGGGAAGTAAGAGATGGCGGTGGCCCAATGAGCAAGAACATTGCCAGGATGGTGATCAGGTCTTTCCAAAAAAACCAGGACTCGCCGCTTTCTAAACGTGAAACGGAGATCCTGCGCATGGTAGCTGACGGCAAAAAACGAAGTGAAATAGCCGAAGACCTGTTTATAGAGTTAGAGACGGTTAAAACCCACATCAAAAATATCTACGTCAAGCTCGACGTTCATTCCCGGGCCAATGCTATTCACGTTGCCCGCAAGAATAAACTCATCTGAGATCTCTTAATTCCTCATAAAGCAAAAAAAGTCAATTACCTCGCGCAATTGACTTTTTTAATTAACTATTAACTGACCAAATGTCTTAACGATAAGCAATCAGGCCATTACAAACATATAATATGGGCAACTTTCCCAATATGCGAAAATCGCCTAAAACACTTCAAAAACCCGGGTCTTGGACAATTTTCGGGTTGACATTTGCCTTTGTCACCGGTATCTGCAATTGAAAAATACATTCAGTGCAAACCAAAAGAGCCTATCCTTTTGAGATAGACTCTTTTATATTTACCAATTTCTGACAATTATGGGTTTGGTAGTCCCCACCAAACATGTGTGTAAATCGGGATAGTTCCCGGATAATTCAAATTTGAAGTTAATTCTGTGTTAGGATAAAGCATACGCAATGGCATTTGTCCGGCGGCGATTGTCGTTGCTGCCGATTGAACAAAGAAGACAGGATAACCCGTTCTTCTCCATTCGGTCCATGCCTCAAAACCCTGGAAACCGCACATTGCATAATACTTTTGCGTAATGATAGCTTTAACCTTATCATTAACAGTAGCCGCAACAGTCAAAGCAGGTAATCCGTCTGGCGCTGTATTGATATATGTCGTCGGATCACCGGCGCCTGTAGCGGCAAAACTGGCTTGTATTCCTTGTGTGTATAAAGAACTGGCATTGCCTGCAGCCCATCCTCTTGCAACGGCCTCAGCCTGCAAAAAGTAGCTTTCAGCGGCCGATAACAATTTAACCGGTGCTGTAGCAGATGTAGGGTCATTTGCCTGGCCTCCAACTAACGGAGACGGTGTAGAGACCTTCTTATTGGGAAATTGAATATAACTACCCTGCTGAATAGATTCCAGGGAGTCAACAGGGCTAACCTTATCTATAAACAGTGTATAAAAACGTACTAAACGAGCATCATTGTTATTTTTAAAAGCATTTACAGCAGTTGAACTCGCCACTACATTTTGTATTTTGCCTAATGTAGGGCTGGCCGCTTCGTTATAAAAGGGGTTCTCGTTACCACCAGTAGATGTATAGGTAATCGACGCATCTTCAGTCAAGAATGTCGGATTGGTTTGGTACAATGCCGCGATACCAGCGCTGGCAGCGTTTGGATTGATATTAGACAATCTTAAATACGCTCTAAGCTCAAGTGTATTTGCAAAAGCTACCCACTTGGTCATATCACCCTGGAATATCATATCCTGTTCGCCAGGCGACACGGCATTTGCATTGAGTAAGGGCAATGCTTTATGAATATACATAAATATACTATCATAAACCGCCTGCTGGGTGTCGTACTTGGGGTTTGGATATGCAGATGGTTGTAATGCCTGCGAAAGAGGTATATCTCCAAAAGCATCGGTGGCTAATTGGTAGCTATAAGCCTTCATAAGGTAGGCAATACCTTTAATATTGTCTAATCCTGCTTCTTTGCTTTTTATGATCAGGTCGGAGTTTACTAATGCTACCTGGTATAAATTAAGCCACGGATTGTCAAAGTTGGTAGAGATAGGGGCATATTGATCCATCGACTTATATTGCGAAGCAACGGGGCTTTGTGTCCAGTACTGAGCCCATATATTACCAAATACCTGGAAAGAATTACCAACTACCTGGCTAATAGCTGCCTGTGTGGTAGGCAAAAGCAATACAGGGTCGGCATGGTCCGGGTTATTTGGATTTTGATTTACATCCAGGATCTTTTTACATCCCGAAAATCCAAATGCAGCAACAAGCACTATAAACAGGGCCCGTTTTAAATTTTTATATTTTCTTTTCATGATAGGAGCTATTAAAATGAAACTTTTAAGTTGATACCATAGTTTCTCACTGATGGTGTTCCGGCAAAATCAAAGCCCTGCTCGTTTCCGGCGCCGCTTGAGTTCACTTCCGGATCTACGTATGCATTGGATTTTGGTGTCCATAAGAATAGGTTGTTACCGAATATTCCGACGGTTAACGCACCAAACGGCAAGTTTCTTAATTGTGCTTTATTAAAAGTATAAGAGATGCCGGCGCTGCGCAGTTTAACGTAAGAGGCGTCAACAACGAACATACCAGGAGTATTATTTATTACACTTGTAAAGTAATTATACACCGAGTAGGGTACTGTTGTATTTGGAACACTGTTGCCATTGGCATCCAGGTAAACCGAATTAGGAAACTGATTGCCGAATCGCGGACCGCCGGTCTCAATACCTGTACCTACGAAATCCACGAGTGATTTGGTGTCTGAAAATAACTTGCCGCCGTGTTTAACGTCAAATAATACATTCAGACTAAACCCTTTGTATTTAACATTTGTGCCCAGTGATGCCTGGTATTTAGGCTCATATGACCCCAGATATTGCCCTGTTGTTGTAGGTATTGGTTGCCCGGTAGCCTGATTGATAATAGTTCTTCCCTGGGCATCTGTTTGGTTTGTTACTGCGTAGAATTCACCATAGGGATATCCTTTAGCTGCAACTATGCTCATGCCGCTGAAGCCTCCTATTACTACCTGCGAAACGCCATCCGGCAGGGAAACTACGTTACTTTTATTTTTGGTAAATGTGCCGAATAACTCCCAGCTGAAATCACTTGTTTTAATTGGGGTTCCGCGCATACTTAACTCTATGCCCTTATTTTGGATCTCCCCTGCATTGATCGTATTGAAACCGTATCCTGTCGAGTTAGGGATCGGAATAGATATGATCTGATTTTTTGAGTCATTAACGTAATAGCTGAAATCGATTGAAAGCCTGCTTTGCAAGAATGCTAACTCTGTACCAATTTCAAACGAGGTTGTTTGCTCCGGTTTAAGTTTAGCATTGCCGAGCACTGATCCAACTTGCAATGCGGTAACATTGCCAAACGGGAATGTCGTGCTGCCAAAGGATCCATTAACAGTGGTTTTTCCATAAGTGGTTAACAATGAATATGGATTGGTATCGCTACCAACTTGTGCAAAACTCGAACGCAGTTTACCGTAACTTAAAAAGTCACCAATACCGGCATTTTTCAGCAGTTCACTGAATACAAAGGAACCGCTTACACTTGGATAAAAATAAGAGTAGTTATCCAAAGGTAACGTTGAAGACCTGTCGTTTCTTAAGGTACCTTCTAAAAACAGGTAATCTTTATACGAAAGGTTTAAATCAGCATAAAAACCAACAAGTCTTCTTATAGATATATTATCCAGAATTACGTTTACAGGCCCGTTGCTATTATCAAGGTTATACCATCCTGGCACTACTAAACCGCCGCTGGTGTTAGTGCTTGTTAAATTGGAAGTGGTAGAGCGTTCCCTGAAATTGTTTCCCAGCAATAATGACACGTTGAAATCATTACCAAACTTGTGACTCGCGGTGATCATTAGATCATGTACCACTTCGTTTACATTATATTGGTCAAGTTGGTACGATCCATTATTAGTTTCCGATATCCATAGTCCGGAACCGGATTCGTCAGCCGGGTTAAAATCGTATTTTGGTGAAATAAGTTTCCTGCGGTCCGAGTATGAATCAATACCTACTCGTTCTACTATACTTAACCATTTAAAAGGTTTATACGCCAGGTTAACATCGCCGGTAACACGGTTAACATCATCCAGATTGCTGAAGTTTTGAAGAACCCAATATGGGTTTAAAGTAAAAGCGCCATAGAAGCCATATTGATTAGTAATTGGATTATAGCCGTTATACTTGTTGTTCAGGTCCCCCATCTTGTCGATAGCAATATCCCTTGGCGTTTGCATCAAGGCATTCCATATACCGTTTGCATTTTGCCCATTTGAAGGGGTATTTGCCTGGATTTTATTGTAATTAAAATTCACGCTTGCAGTAAAATTGTTTGAAAGGCTAGTTTTGCCGTTAAAACGTACCCCATATTTGTTATAAGTATCGCTACTGCCCGGGTATATACTATTGGAGTTTAACGAGTTTAAAGCCAGGTAGAAGCTGCTTTTATCATCGCCCGATGAAATGCCTATATTGTTATCAGCGGCAAAACCAGTCTTGAAAAAGTCTTTTATATTGTTTGGCAAGGCCGAATATGGCTTCATTTGGTTAATGCCATCAATTTGCTGCCCCCACGGCTGTACTTGCCCGGTAAAAGGTGCGCCCCAGCTAAAGTTGTCGCTGGCATCATCTATGCCTGTAACATATCCGGCACTTGTAGCCGAACCTGACATATACCCCTGACCGTACTCATTTTGAAAAGTTGGCAATTTCAGCACTGATGAGAATGTAGCCGTAGAGTTAAGTGTTATCTCTAATTTTTTTGCACGGTTTGCACCCGATTTGGTAGTGATCATAAGCGCACCGTTGGATGCCCTTGAGCCATAAAGTGCCGCCGCCGCTGGCCCCTTCAGTACAGTGACAGATTCGATGTCATTCGGGTCGATATCATTACCCCTGTTTCCAAAGTCAACCGCCGTTAAACTGCTAGCGCCACTGACAATACTTGAATTATCGATAGGAATACCGTCAATCACCATCAAAGCCTGGTTGTTACCGGTGATAGACGACCCACCACGAAGAACTATCCTGGTTGAGCTACCCGGAGTGTTTGAAGCTGACGTAATGTTTACACCCGCTACTCTGCCTGTCAATGACGTAAGGGCACTTGGGTTTTGTCCTTGTGTCAACTCATTGTTGTTCACTGTAGGGGCGGAATATCCCAACGTCCTTTTTTCCCTCCTGATACCTTGAGAGGTCACAACAACCTCACTGAGCCCCCTTATTTCATTGGAGAGTACGACATTTAACACACCTGATGCGGGAATGGATTCTTCTGTTGAAGTGAATCCAAGGAAAGTGAAAACAATTATTGAGTTTTGAGGAACCATTAAAGTGTACTGGCCAGTTTTATCGGTTTGAGTTCCCGTTTGGGTGCCCTTTATCTTTACCGTTGCACCCGGAATTGGTAATCCATCTTCTTTTGAGGTTACCGTACCAGTAACCTTGCGATCTTGCGCATATGCTTGTGCTACACATAATAAAAGCAGAAGCAAACATGTTAGTATATTTTTTTTCATTTAGCCGATATTTGAAATCTTCAATTTGATTATTCGAATTTAGACAGTCGCAAATGCCAGGGCATCCAGGTATCCGATGAAGGATTTTGTTAACCGTCCGATGATAACTGAATGCAACTAACCATCTTCAAAGAATATTTCAGGCAGGCTGACTAATTCCCTATAGCATAAAAAAGGGGGTAAGTCACAAACTGAATAACTCAATTGGTCGCTTTGCATATTATTATCATCAGTTAATTACACTCTATCACGTGAGAGCATGATCGAGAATTATAGATATTGCCTAAACCAATCTGGGGGAATACTTATGAAAAGGTTTGTTTTTCATATTATCCATTAGCCAGGCTAATGTCTTGAGACAATTTTAGCTATTGGCAGCTGGACGGAATGTGCGGGAATCGCCACCCGATATGCGAAAACAGCCATTTTGATAATTTTAGCATATCAGGGTTAAAAAAATGATGAACTTATATGGGGCGGAGCGTTAAGCCGGGTTATTGTAACTTCGCTCTTCTATTAATAAATATTGGTTCCCTGAGGGGTCGGAAAATTCAGCGCCCAGGCCCCATGGTAAATAGTGTGGTTCATTAAAAAACACGACACCGGCCATTTTTAAGTTGTGGTAGTCGCTTAAACAATCAAAACTATTGATGATGATCTGGCTCCTGGCGTACGCTCTGTCAGGAGCTGTCATTACAATTATAAAAAGGTCGGGGCTATTGGTCTTTATCAATATGCCTTCCTGATCAGGTAAAAGGTCTTTCTTGCCGCAAACCTCAAACCCTAAGTTTTCGGTAAAAAAAGCTGCTTGTTTTTCAATATCATCGGTAAATACAGGTATGTATTTGATTTTCATTTTATAGTGAAATGTCGAGGTTATGGGTTTGCTATGAGCAGCAATAATGAGAAGATCAGTGGACTAAAAACTTGCCCGCAACAATTTTAAAGAATGGGGATAGAGTCCGATATGCGAAAATCACCATAATTGTGTGACTTTCGCATATCGGGAAGGTTATCAATCAGATATCCTGTTAAAAACTTAGCCTGTATTTAAGCGGAGTTGTTTGAAAACGGTCTTTAAAAAGTCGTATGAATGAACTGGGGCAATCAAATCCAATCATATTAACTATTTCATTTACAGGATAGTCGGTGTTTTTTAGCAGGTCTTTGGCTCTTTGCAATCTGATCTGCACCAAAAACTGGTGCGGTGTTTGATGAAATGCCTGCCTGAAAGTACGCAGTAAATGCGTGACCGATAAACAGGCATACTCAGCAAGCTCATCAAGACTGATATTGGTATTATAGTTGGAATACAAATATTCTTTAGCCAGGTTTAGCCTGCGCAATATTTCAATTTTTGTGCTTTTGCTCAAAAAGTTAAGGCGCTGTGCTTTCTGAAAAATCTCTTCATTAAATATCTGGAAATAGTTGATCAAGCTATGGTGCAGGTATTCATTTATCAGCAATTCATCCTGTATACCACGATCGAGGTGGTGTTTCAGATGGTTGACATTGAAAAAAAGATCACCCCTGAACGGATAGATGGTCTCGTCAAATTCATGTTCATACCTGTTAATAAGAGGATACTTGTTTAGGTCGAGCAAGGTGTCATCTTTAAGTTGCCAGCTGTTTTTAAAGTCCTGCAGAAATTTATCGTCAAAGCTTATCCCGAAAGATTGTACGGGAATGGCACTTTCTACTGTACTGGTATAATGCGTTCCCTTATTCAATATCAGAAATGAATCTGTATAAATAGAAAGTTGCCTCTTGCCGATGTTATATCGCTCGTTGCCACTAAAAACAAACCGAATGCTAAAATCAGACGTGGTTTGCTGATTAAAGTTATTGCGTGTGCCGCTATATATAACATTGTTGTTCCGTAGTGTTCTTAAGTATTCCATCTCAGGTCAGATCATTATAATTACGCTCTTCAATTAGTAAACAACGGTTGCCAGATGGGTCAGCAAATTCAGCCCTTAATCCTGTTGGGGTATATTGTGGTTCGTTATAAAATTGAATTCCGGCTAATTTTAAGTGATGGTAGTCATTCAGGCAATCATCTGTGCTGACTACTATGTTACATCTTTTGTTTCCGTAGCCATAATCTTTAGCGATCAGTATGAATATATCAGCGCTTGTGGTTTGCATGATGACGCACTCCCGCGAGGTGAGGAGGTTTTTCTTATCACATACTTCAAATCCAAGGTTGTCTATGAAGAATTTTACCTGGCTCTCTATATCGTCGGTAAATATGGGTATGTATTTGATTTTCATGATAAATTCACTGTAATAGTTGGTTATTGGTATCGGAAAACGCAGTATCAGCAGGTACGCAATGTGTTAACCGGTAATGGTGAGATCAATTAATACCAAGAGAATAACCAAAGATAACATGGAAAAAGGGGGTGGTGTATACCCCCTTTTGGGTGAATTTTCAATGAAATAATGGTATTTTTCAGGAATACCTTAATAAAATGAGGTTTTTGTGAAGAAAGTCACCCCATAAATGAGGTGACTTTAATGTTTGAGAGAATAATGGATCAGTTAATTGTTTGCAATTACTTTAGGAGCGGTCATGCCAGGCTCTTTGTCATTGAATATCTTGTACACTTCGGCAATTTTCCACTGTTTATCGTCATCTTTTTCAATTACCAGGAAGTTTTGCTGCATACAGTTGTCATAACAAAAGTCAACACGAACCATGACTAATGCACTACTTTTAGCAACCACCTCGTAACTAACCTGGCAGTTTTGTTTGATGTCACCGCCTTTTTTCATGGCGTCAACAATGTCAGGTTTGTTTTGAGTAACAACTTTTTCTGCCCGGGGAATCTTAAACGTGGCATCATCGTTCATTATTTTTTTTAATATTTTATAATTCCCGTTCATGTGACTGTCAATATACTCCTTTACGATCTTATCGTAGTCGCTGGCGGTTGGCCCGGAATATGCTGAAATGCTGAAGGCCGTCAATATCCCTATCAAACATGCCTTTAAAATTGTGATCTTCATTTTTTTAATTCTTTTACTCAAATTTCAGAAGACAACTGATGACATAATATGCAGATGAAACCATTAAGTATGCCGGAATAACCATTTTGACAGCTATTAAGGGTGAAGCTGTAAAATATTGAATAATTAAAGAGACATAGGTTGGAGCAGTCTCGGTGCCCACATAGTAAACCAACTTAGTACCTAATGTAGTGGCGTTTCCAGTTTAGGCAAGCTTGCTGAAACAGTAATTACTAAATAAAGCAAAGATGAATTTTACGTTACTTTTTAATTATCAGCTAACTAGATATTAGTATTGAATTTTTATAAAAATCTTTTTAAAAAATATTTGCGGAGAAAATATTAAATCTTACTTTTGCAGCCCCGACGGGGTGTAGCGTAGCCCGGTATCGCGCCACATTTGGGATGTGGAGGCCGCAGGTTCGAATCCTGCCACCCCGACTACAAAAAAAAGCTCTGACAATAGTTAGAGCTTTTTTTTTAGGTATATAATGAAGCTTTAAAAATAATATGACGGCCTCTTTCGACGAAATCAATACCAAACTTGAAAAATTAACCAATCTGAGCCAAGGTTATAAAGCATATCTATACGATTGCGATGGTACTCTTGCAGATAACATGGGCGCGCATAAGGAAACCTACATACAAGTAGCTTCAGATAAAGGCCATAAGATTGAGGGAGATATTATAGATGAATTAGCGGGCTGGCCGGTGATCAAAGTGATCGAAGAGATAAATAAACGATATAATACTTCATTCGATCCGCAGGAATTTGTTGATCTGAAATATAAGCTATTCCTGGATCATTATATAGAAAACACGCTTCCGGTAGTGCATGTGGTGGAGCATTTGAAAAATCACATACAAAAGGCCAGAATCGGCGTTGTCTCAGGCAGCAAACGACCCGCGGTTGAGAAAACGTTGAAAGTGCTTGGTATCTACGATCTGGTGGAAGTAATGGTCTGTGCAGGGGAAACTGAACAAGGTAAACCTCATCCCGATCCATTCCTTAAAGCAGCTGAATTATTAAATATCGACCCAAAAGATTGCTTTGTATTTGAAGATGGCGAAGCAGGAACAGTATCCGCTGAAGCAGCTGGTATGAAGTGGGTGAGGGTAGATCAGCTATAATTTATTGTCACAATCGACTAAAATTCATTATATACTCTCGTAAATTCAGAAAAGAAAGACTTTCTTTGAGTTACTATAAACACTTATCACATTATGAACTTCATTAAAAATCTGTTTGGTAAAAAGACAGAAGCTATCAAATCTTACGAAGACTTTTGGAATTGGTTCCGAGCCAATGAAAGGCCCTTTTTTAATGTAATAAAAAACAGAGGAGATTTTGAACAAGTCTTTTTTGACAAATTATCACCAAAACTAAATGAACTAAAACAAGGGTTTTTCTATTTGGTGGGAATGGTTGGTGAGCACACATGTGAATTAGTAATCACCGCAGATGGTACAATCAAGAATATAGTTTTCGTCGAAGAGCTTGTTAATTCGGCCCCGAAAATCGATGGCTGGAAGTTTACAGCACTTAAGCCGGCAATGGATATTAAAGGGGTTGATATCCAAATGGCAGGGCATAAGTTTAATAGTGACAGCCTGAGTTTTTATCCAATTGAACACGCGACCTATCCAGACGAAATTGATTTGACGATTGTTTACAATGATTATACTGAAGAAAATAGAAATAACATAGTAATAGGCACAAACATTTTCCTTGAAAATTATCTAGGTGAATTAGAGCTAGTTGAAATGATAGACAACTTATCAATCATCGGAAAGGACAATGCAAAAAATGAATTAATACCGATAAGTAAATTAAAAGATTATTTGCATTGGCGCCAGAAGGAATTTATTGAACGGTACGAAGGAGTAAGACGTGACACTGAGGATGATTCTCATGGTTCATACTCAGCGACTCTAGAAAACGGTAATCCTGCACTCGCGATAATCAATACTGATGTGTTAAGTTGGGAAGCGAAAGCATCACATCCATGGATTTTGAGTATTGAGATCAAGTATGATGGTGAAAATCATAACGGTATGCCAGATGACGACGATTATAAGTTACTGGGAGAAATAGAAGATAGTATTTCGGAAAATCTAAAGGATTTAGATGGTTACATTAATATAGGGAGAGAAACCGCTGACAGCACCCGGCAAATCTATTTTGCATGTAGGGAGTTCAGAAAGCCATCAAAAACATTAGAACAGATTAAATCAGCATATAGCAACAGACTCAATATTGATTATGACATTTATAAAGACAAATATTGGCAAACTTTTAACCGGTACAACCAGGTTTAATCATTGGCCCAGTACACTATTGAAAGCCTCAAGATATTTATTGATATAAAACTGCTTCGAAGCGGTTTTATATTGCATAATAAACCGCGGATGTTCTAGCGCGATGATCTTCCCAAAGAATTTATGTTCATCGTTTAGCTTCTTTAGGAACTTTTCATTTTTGCCAGTTCCGAAACAAAAGCAGGTATCGGTATTAATCCCTAAATCAATCTGCTTGTGAATGTTTTCGATCATGAAACTTAAAACAGCTTCGGCTAGCTCTTTGCTATCATAATAATTGTAGTTGGTTTCTTTACCTTTTTTATCCATTGATGTAAACCCAAGCGGGCAAGGAGAGTTGACGTAGAAGTCTTTATAAAAAACCTCAGGGCCACCATATGCGTTGATCATTTCATAAATAAATACTGAGGAAGGCTCGTGTGACGATTTACCTATATAAGGTATGCGACATTCGTTTACCAATCGCTTTGGGTCTGTAAAAGGGATACCCGTTAAACCGGCGCCAAATCTACCCGGATTGATACCCAGAATGATATGTCTTTGATTATTATCGTTGTAATATTTATGATAAAAAGCTTCAACAATTCCCATTACATTATCGTGCTCCCGGAATGGATTCATGATGCGGATGCCATTTGGGAGAGGACCGCCTGTATAGGTTAATTCCTTATTGAATTGGATAACACGATCAGCAAAATTCATGCGATCAATTTACCAATTGCTTTTTATATTGATTTGGGCTTAAACCAGTTTCTTTCTTGAATAGTCTCGAAAAATAGGGCAGATTCTCAAATCCAAGCGTGTAGGCTATTTCCGAAACATTCTGTTTTTCACCTATCAACAGGTTCTTTGCCTCATTAACAAGAAAGATATGGATCAATTCAATAGCTGTTTTACCTGTTTCCTGCTTTAGTAAATCACTTAGGTATCTTGTTGATAAGTTCAATTCAGATGCCATAGTATTTACTGTAGGTAAGCCTTTGGTTTGCAATAATCCTTTATCGAAATATGCAGATAAAGCATTATTGAATTTAGACACAGTTTTGCCTGATAATTCAGAACGATTAATAAACTGCCGTTTATAAAAGCGTTGGGAATATTTCAGCATCGAATCGATATGGGTAAGAATAATATCACGGCTGTACTCATCCGTGTTGTTTTTATACTCCGCTTCAATTTTGCTGTAAAGGTCCCATATAATCTCTTCTTCACGGGGCGAAAGGTGCAAAGCTTCATTAGTTTCATAATCAAAGAAGCTATATTTCTGTATTTCATCGTGCAATACGGAGCCATTCAGAAAGTCTTCGTGAATGGAAATTAAAAAGCCGTCTTCTTCAAATTCAAGATTTTTGAATTCAACCACCTGGCGCTGCTTAAAAAACAGCATCGACCCATTTTCATGATCATATTTTGTCCGGCCATACAAAATGACGCCAGACTTTATCTTCTTAAAACATATCATATAAAAATCGGTAGTGAGTTCCGTGCCACTAAATGGACATGATCCATTGCATCTTTGCAGCCCGATCAGCGGATGCTGTGGTGGAGCAAAGCCATTTGCCCGGTGCATATCGCTTAATGTTTTGAAATGCTTCATGATGATTTTATCAAAACAAATCTACGCCGAATGCCAGCGCAGATTTGTCAGTTAGAAAACATTATTCATTATTAGTTCCCATGTGCTGCCGTAGCCACTTCATTCCATTTTTCCCATTCCTTATGTCTTCCATCATAAACTTGCTTTACCCATGGGTACGCCATTTTGCCCAGGAATAAACGAAGCGGAGGATTTTCGCTGTCAACCAGTTTTAATACAGCATCGACTGTAGCTTCTGGTTTACCAAATATCCCCTCTTCAGTTGAACTTGCCTGGAAATTGGCTTTTACTTTATCGTATTCAGGCATGCTTTGCGTATGGAAAGCAGAAGCACCGGCCCAGTCCGTACTAAAGCCGTTTGGCTCAATCAAACTTACGTTGATGCCAAAGCCTTTTACTTCGGCTGCTAAAGTTTCACTCAAACCCTCTACTGCAAATTTTGATGCATTATAAAGACCCAGCACCGGTAGTGCAACCAAACCCAATACGCTTGATAACTGGATGATATGTCCATGACCTTGCTCACGCATTACTGGTATTACAGCCTGCGAGAGCCATAACAAACCGAAGAAGTTGGTTTCCATCTGATCGCGGGCTTCTTTCTCGCTTGTTTCTTCAATACTTCCGAATAAGCCGTAGCCTGCATTATTGATCAGCACATCTATGCCTCCAAAATGCTCTTTTGCTTTTTTAATAGCAGCAAAATCAGCATCGCGATCATTTACATCGAGTTGCAGTGGTAATATATTATCGCCATATTGATTTACTAAATCATTTAAAGCGTTTAAATCTCGTGCAGTAGCTATTACTTTATCACCTCTTTTTAGAAATGCTTCTGCCCAGATCTTACCAAATCCTCTTGAAGCGCCTGTTATAAAAATTGTTTTTGCCATTGTTTTTATCTTTTATTTGATAAGTCAAAGTTAGATGGCCGGTTAGAGACGGATTTATACAGAAGTAGGGAAGATTGATACATTTTTACACGCAGGTAAAATATTATGGTTCGAATATGGAAGCCTTAAGTAACAATATTATAGTTTCTAACCTTATTATAATAAGTTAACAGAATTGTTACCTGGATCAAAGTATGTTTTTGTCATTTTTGCAAAACACATCTGGCCTTTGATGGTATAAGTGATATTGTGGTGTAATCTTTTGATTATTATAATATTATTACTTTGTCAATACATATTTTATGAGAATTAATTCTGTAAAATAGCCGGTGGTTTTTTAAATATGAAAAAGTTCACTTTCAAAAAGAACCGGACCCGATTGCTATTATTCACCCTGGTTTTATCTTTTGCCGCAAGTATATCCAAAGCACAAAAGACAACAACCAACTCAATAGCCCCGCCGGTAACCGCTCCGGATACAACCAAAAACAATTTATTAGCACCAGTAGTGGTAAAGGACAGTACAGGCACAGGTGCAGAATCTCTTACATTGAGGCAATGCATTGATTATGCTATGCAGCATCAGCCGGGCATTAACAAAGCGTTGATCAACGTAGATGTAGCCAAAACTGCCAACGCTATCAACTTATCGGGCTGGTTGCCACAGGTTAATGCACAGGGAACGTTGAATCATTATATTCAAACCTCTTCCAGCGGGTCTTCCACAGCGATAAGCAGTTCAGGCAGTTCAGTTAACCGAAATACATTTATTCCCGGTGTTTCGGTTTCACAGGCTTTATTTAGCCCAAGCCTGCTATATGCTGCAAGGAGTACTAACTTATATATTAAGCAAGCGCAACAAGTCACTGACAGTACCAAAATATTCCTGGTTTCGTCCGTAAGTAAATCGTTCTATAATGTGCTTCTTACTTTAGAACAGATTAATGTTTTAAAAGAGGATACCGCACGTTTAGGCAAAAGCGTTCGGGACGCTTATCATCAATATAAAGGTGGAATAGTTGACGAAACGGATTATGAAGAGGCGACTATAACACTTAACAACTCCATGGCGCAATTAAGGCAGGCCAATGAGAATGTAATACCTCAATACGCAGCGTTAAAACAATTAATGGGTTATCCGCCTCAGAAGCAATTCAATGTAAGTTTTGACACGACCGAAATGGAGCAAAATATCCATATCGATACTTTGCAGCAGTTGCAATATGAAAAACGCATTGAATATCAGCAGGTAAAAACGGCGCATGATCTGCAGGATGAAACCATTCATTATTATAAATATTCATTCCTGCCTACGCTTTCAGCCTTTTATAATTATAACCTGGCTTTTCAGAATAGCCAATTCTCCGATCTGTTTAATAAATCATATCCAAACCAGTTAGTAGGCGTATCTTTCAGTATTCCGATCTTTACCGGGTTTTATCGTACTAATAATCTGAAAAAAGCGCGATTGGAGCAAAAGATTATTGATTGGAATACAGTCGATTTAAAATCGCAGATATACAAGGAGTATGCTACTGCTTTAGGTAATTATAAGGGAAACTTTTATAACCTTCAACTTTTGCAAAAGAATGTGAACATGGCGCGCCGTGTTTATTTTGTGGTAACACTTCAATACAAGCAGGGCATCGTCCCGTACCTGAATGTGATCACCGCCGAATCGAATTTAATATCATCAGAAATAAGTTATTTAAATGCTTTGTTCCAGGTAATGTCTAATAAGATCGATCTGCAAAAAGCAATGGGAAATATTACGTACTAATGCACTATAACCAACCCTCCTCTATGAATAGAGTATTGTTAAGCACAATTCTTGTTAGCTGCCTTATCTTGGGCGCTTGTAAAAAGAAACAACCCCCACAGAATCCAGAGGTGCCGGTTAATTTATTGAAAATCGAACCCAGGGCTGTGCTGTATTACGATAAGTATCCTGCAACCACGCGTGCATTAAACCAGGTGAATTTACTTTCGCAGGTATCGGGTGCAGTTACAGGTATATTTTTTACAGAGGGCACCAAAGTACAAAAGGGGCAGAAACTGTATGAGATTGACGAGCGCATATACAAGGCAGCTTATGACCAGGCTTTGGCCAACTTAGATGTATCCAAAAGCGGTCTTGTTCAAGCGCAGCAGGATGCCGACCGTTATGAATATCTTAATAAATACAATGCGGTAGCCAAACAACAGTATGACCACGCTGTGGTTGCCCTCGCACAGGCAAAGAGCACTGTACAGGCATCGCAGCAGATGGTAAAATCGGCCAAAACTAACTTGTCTTATTCAATAGTTTACGCACCATTTACCGGAACAATTGGTATAAGCCAGGTGAGGAAGGGCGAAGTTGTTACACCTATGGTAACCACACTCGATACCTTGTCTACTGATGACCCGATGGCGGTTGACTTTATCATCAACGAGAAAAACCTGGCAATGTTCGAGAAGTTGCAGCGAGAAAAAGTAAAAGTCGACTCTCTTTTCACCCTTTTGCTGCCGGATAATTCGCTTTACGATCATTTAGGCAAACTTTCTATTATAGACCGGGCTGTTGATCCGCAAACGGGTTCTATTCGCATAAGACTGGTTTTTGATAACCCAAAATTTGCTTTAAGGGCGGGCATGAGTTGTGTTGTGCGTGTACATAACCAGGATGTTGGGCCGCAATTGGTGGTGCCAAACAAAGCAGTTATTGAGCAAATGGGCGAGTATTTTGTATATGTCGCAAAAGATACTTTGATAAAAGTAAGTGCCGACAGCCTGAAGAAAATGGATCGAAAGGCTGCTGCCGATGCAAATAAACCAAAATTGATCGCGGTACAGAAAAAGGTTAAGACCGGCCAGGTCGTAGGGCCTAATATTGTTATTAAGAGCGGTGTTGAGGCCGGCGACAGGATAGTGGTAGATGGTTTACAATCATTGCACGACGGCGCCCGTATTACAACGGCAAATAAAGTAGGCCCTGGTGGAGGCAAGCGAGGCAAGTGATTTCGGATCTAACATCCAGGACATCAGACCCCATACTTTAAATTTTACAAAGAATGATTGCTAATACCTTTATAAAGCGGCCAGTAACTGCAATAGTAATTTCCATTGTTCTGGTAATTACCGGTACGGTTAGTATTTTACTGCTGCCTATTGACCAATACCCTGACATTACTCCACCAGTGGTACAGGTGAACGGGCAGTTTATTGGGGCCGATGCCCAAACTGTAGAACAAACCGTAGCAACGCCTATTGAAGAACAGGTTAACGGTTCGCCGGGGATGGAGTACATGCAAAGCAACAGCACCAATAATGGCGCTATGCAGCTTAATGTAACCTTTAAAATAGGCACTAATATAGATGTAGCTGCGCTCGATGTACAAAATCGCGTTAGTATTGCTACACCACTATTGCCATCAGCAGCCAGCCGGTTAGGTCTTACCGTACGTGCGGTAAACCCGAGTATGTTGATGATGGTTGCGATATATGCACCCAAAGATTCGCATAACATTACTTTTCTGGATAACTATACTAACATTTTCGTGCAGGATGCGCTTTTACGTGTACCTGGAGTTGGTACGATAAGCCGCTTTACTGACGATTTTAGTATGCGCATTTGGATGAACCCGCAAAAGATGGCTGCTCATAGCATTGTGCCGCAGGATATTATCAGCGCCCTTACTGCACAGAACGTACAAGTGGCCGCCGGTACCGCCGGTTTGCCGCCACAAGCGCCAACGCAAACGTATGAGCTTGGTATTTTGGTGAACGGCCGCTTAAGTACTGTACCTGAATTTGAAAATATCATTGTAAAAAATAACCCGTCAAAGGGTGAACTGGTTTACCTGAAAGATGTTGCCCGTGTAGAACTGGGTAAATTCACTTTTTCGAGTAACTCATTTGTTGACGGTCACCGGGCATCATATCTCCAGATATATCAGGCACCGGGTAGTAACGCGCTCGAAACCGCTAACGGTGTTTATGCAGAGCTCGCGAAGCTGAAACAAACGTTCCCGACAGATGTAGCTTACAGCGTCCCATTTGAGTCTGTTACTGTTGTGAAAGTCTCGATGACTGATGTGGTTTACACGTTATTAATGACGCTTGGACTGGTGGCTATTGTAGTTTTCCTATTCCTTCAGACCTTCAGATCCACACTTATTCCTATCCTCGCTATACCTGTATCTATTTTTGGCACTTTCTGCTTTTTCATCCCGCTTGGCTTTACCATTAACACGCTGACCATGTTCGGCTTCGTGTTGGCCATTGGTATTGTGGTGGATGATGCCATCATCGTGGTAGAAGCTGTACAGCATTATATCGACCATGATAAAATGTCGCCTAAGGAAGCCACTTACCAGGCGATGAAGGATATTTCGGCGCCGGTTGTAGCCATCGCACTCATTCTTGCCGCCGTATTCGTACCGGTTGGGTTCATTCCTGGCATTGTGGGCAGGCTGTATCAGCAGTTTGCGATAACTATTGCGATCTCGGTAATTATCTCGGCTTTCATAGCACTTTCTTTAACACCTGCATTGTGTACCATGTTGCTAAAACCAACAGACGAAAGTGCAAAAAATAAAGGGCTTGCCAAATGGTTCACCAAATTCAATAATTGGTTCGACAGGGTAACAGCAAAGTACACAGAAGGCGTGCGCCAGAGCATAAAAGGAGCACGGTATATCGTTATTCTTTTGATATGTGTTTGTATTGGCGCTATCTTTCTGTTCAAAGAGAAACCAACCGGATTTATTCCTTCAGAAGACGATGGCAATTTATACGTAACATACCAGTTGCCGCCGGCATCATCTACAGCTCAGTCGGTGGATATCATGTCAAAACTGATGAAGGTGGTTGCAAGCACACCAGGTGTTGGTCACTATGCCGCGCTGTCGGGACTTAACGTAGTAACTAACGCGACTAATTCTAATAACGGTACTATTTATGTTCAATTGAAACCCTGGGATGAGCGCTCAGGCGATGATCAGAAGGTGCCGGGTATTATTAAGGTAATGCAAAAACGTATTGAAGATGCCGGTGTTACCAATGCATCGGTTCAGGTAATTCAGCCTTCACCGCTTCCGGGTGTTGGTTCGACGGTAGGTTTCAGTATGCAGATAGAACAGCGGAGCACTAACGATAACCTGCAGGATTTTGAGCGGGTTGTTAATCGCTTTGTCGACTCTGCCAATAAAAATCCGGCAATCACTAAAGCTTTTAGCTTTTACACCGCCCACACACCTAATATGAGTCTTACGGTTGACCGGGAAAAATGTGAGAAGATGGGTGTCAGTATTTCTGATGTATTTACAACTATAGAAGCTTTTACCGGCAGTTTGTATATCAATGACTTTACCACCTATAACCGTACTTTTCACGTAGTAGTGCAGGCCGATACCGTTTACAGGGCGTTAATGTCTGATGTGGAGAAGTACTATGTACGTAACTCCGGCGGTAAAATGGTGCCTTTAGGTTCGCTTATTAGTTTTAAGCCTGTCGAGGCGGCTCCATTGATATCGCATTTTAATATTTTCCGCTCGGCTGAGATAGACGGTTCATCTCCACCAGGTGTCAGTTCGACCGATGCACTCGAGGCGTTACAGAAATTGGCTGCAAAACAATTGCCACAAGGGTACACCTATGAATTTTCGGGGTTAAGTTATGAAGAGTTGAAAGCCGGGTCTGTAACTATGTACATATTCGCGTTCTCTATCACCTTCGTCTTCCTGTTCCTGGCGGCGCTTTATGAAAGCTGGTCGGTTCCGTTTTCGGTATTGCTTGCGGTGCCGATAGGGGCTTTTGGAGCTATTTTAGCTTTGTATTTGGTGCCTTCCCTTACCGATAACGTATACGCTCAAATTGGTTTAATTACCCTGATAGGCCTGGCAGCCAAGAATGCCATCCTGATCGTAGAATTTGCCAAAGTCCGGGTCGATCGTGGCGAAGATCTGCTTGCTTCGACCCTTGAAGCCGTGAGCCTTCGTTTACGCCCGATCATCATGACTTCCCTGGCTTTTATATTGGGTGTACTCCCGTTGGTTTTTGCAAGTGGTGCAGGGGCAATAGCACGGCGTACAATTGGTTTGACCGTGTTGGGTGGTATGTTTGCAGCATCTACAATTGCCATTTTTGTTGTTCCTGTATTGTTCGTATTGATAACCCGTGCGGCTTATGGTAAGGAGAAATTAGAATACCTGAAAGCGCACCATAAGGATCTGATGGAAAAAGCGAAAAAGGTGGAAGCACAAAATATCGATCCGGAGCTTGAATTTGAGTTACAGAAATCACGCGAACTGCATAAACCAGCATAATAATGATTGCTAATACTTTCATAAAACGGCCGGTAACTGCTATCGTCATTTCGATTGTTTTGATGATATCAGGGATAATATGCATTTTCAACCTGGCTGTTGATCAGTATCCTAATATTTCGCCGCCTAGCGTAAGTGTAAATGCCAGCTATACTGGCGCCGACGCCCAAACTGTTGAACAAACCACCGCTATCCCTATCGAGGAGCAGGTAAATGGTACTCCTGGCATGGAATACATGCAAAGCAGCAGTAGCAACAGTGGCGGCATGAACCTACGGGTGACCTTTGATGTTGGCACAAACCCCCAGATCGCCGCGCTTAACGTGCAAAACCGTGTAGGCATTGCTGCCCCCCTTTTGCCGACTGTAGTAAGTAAGCTGGGTGCTACCGTACGTGCCAGTAATCCAGACCAGTTGATGCTGGTGGCTGTTTACTCGCCGAAAAAGACACATAACATCACTTTTCTCGATAACTATACCAATACATTTATCCAGGATGCGATATTACGTGTACCGGGGGTAGGCGATGTGTCGGCCCGTACTGACCAGTTCGCAATGCGTATATGGCTCGATCCTGATAAGATGGCTTCCTATAACCTGATGCCATCGGATATAACCACGGCGCTCAGTGGTCAAAATGTGTACGTTGCTGCCGGCTCCATAGGCGCACCCCCACAAAATCCAAAACAGGCTTTCGAAACAGGCATATTAGTGAACAGTATGCTCAGTAAGCCAGAGCAATATGAGAAGCTAATTGTAAGGGCAATTCCCGGAACAGATAAAATGATCTACCTGAAAGATATTGGTCGTGTTGAGCTTGCCAAATTCACTTACTCAGGTGGCTCTTTTGTAGATGGTAACCGCTGTTCGCTGTTGATGATATTCCAATCGCCGGGTAGCAATGCACTCCAAACTGCTGACAACGTTTATGCGAAGCTGGCAGAATTAAAAAAATCATTTCCGTCGGATGTCGAGTACGTTGTTCCCTTTGAGTCCGTGACAATTATACAAGTATCTATGGACGAGGTTATAGGTACATTGGTTAAAGCCCTGATATTAGTTGCTGCGGTGGTATTCCTTTTCCTGCAAAACTGGCGATCCACTATTATACCCATATTAGCTATCCCAGTGTCTATTTTGTCTACCTTCTGCTTTTTTATCCCGTTAGGGTTTACCATCAACACGCTCACGATGTTTGGGTTTGTGCTGGCTATCGGGATAGTGGTCGATGACGCCATCATTGTGGTGGAAGCTGTCCAGCATTATATTGATGAGCAGCATATGTCGCCTAAAGAAGCTACTTACCAGGCGATGAAGGAAATTTCAGCACCTGTTATTGCGATAGCACTCATTTTGGCTTCGGTATTTGTTCCGGTTGGATTTATTCCCGGCATTGTTGGCCGGCTTTATCAACAATTCGCTATCACTATAGCTATATCGGTAATTTTTTCGGCCTTTACAGCACTTTCGTTGACACCGGCCCTTTGTACGCTATTGCTGAGGCCATCACATCACGGCGAAAATCCGACGACCTGGGCCGGTAAATTTTTTGCCTGGTTCGACCGCGTTTTCTTTGACCGTTTTAACCGGATATTCGATAAGCTGAACGGCAAATATGCCAACGGCGTTAGACGAAGTATAAAAGGGGCCAAATACATTATTATTCTGCTGGTATGCATTTGTGTAGGTGCTTGGCTGTTGTTTAGAAGTAAACCTTCCGGATTTGTGCCATCAGAAGATGGTGGCCGCTTGTTTGTAACTTATACTATGCCAGACGCATCATCAACCACAGCCTCCAACCAGGTACTGGCTAAACTGATGAAGATAGTGGGTTCAACACCGGGTATAATGCACTTTGTGGGTTCATCGGGCTTCAATATACTTGGTGGTGGCGGTAATAACAGCGGCACCATGTTCTGTATGTTAACCCCATGGGATCAGCGTACCACCCCGCAAACCTCAGTGCAGGGGATTATGGACAATATTAGAAAGCGCGTAGCAAAGGCCGGTATAAAAAATGCTACCGTTGTTGCTATTCAACCGCCGCCTATAAGAGGCATCGGGATTGCGGCTGGCTTTTCAATGCAGATAGAACAGGGAAACTCAACGGATGATATTCACGCATTTGAAAAAAATGTCCAAAAGTTTGTCGCTGCTGCCAAAAAAATGCCGGCCACGTCAACCGCATTCTGCTCTTTCACTGCTCATACGCCAAGTTATACCGTTACTGTCGACCGAGAAAAATGTCAAAAGCTTGGTGTAAACATCTCCGACGTGTTTTCTACCATGCAGGCCTTTATGGGCAGCTTATTTGTAAATAATTTTACGTTATACAATCGAACCTATCATGCAGTTATTGAGGCTGACACTGCGTACCGCGCGCTGATTAGCAATATTAACAGGTATTATGTGCGTAACCAAAGCGGAAAGATGCTGCCGTTAAGCACCCTGATAAATTATAAGGAAGACGCAACAGCAACATCTATATCTCACTTTAATATATTCCGGTCGGCGGAAGTAGATGGCTCTATCCCGCCGGGGTATAGCAGCGGCCAGTCGTTAGAGGCGCTTAAGCAAGTTGCGGCCAAAGTACTGCCCCGTGGTTACACCTATGAATTTTCCGGCCTGAGTTATCAGGAAATCAAGGCCGGGAATATTACTATTTATATATTCCTTTTCTCTATCATTTTTGTATTTCTCTTTCTGGCCGCACTATACGAAAGCTGGTCGGTGCCATTTTCTGTAATGCTGGCGGTTCCGATAAGTGCGTTCGGGGCGATCGTGGCTTTGTGGATGGCCCCAACCATTACCAATAATGTTTATGCCCAGATCGGGCTCATTACACTAATTGGTTTGTCGGCAAAAAACGCCATTCTTATTGTTGAATTTGCCAAATTGCGTGTTGATCGCGGAGAACCATTGTTACAGTCGACCATCGAAGCCGTACGCCTGCGCTTCCGGCCGATCATTATGACATCTATGTCATTTATCTTTGGTGTATTGCCGCTGGTATTTGCTACGGGTGCAGGAGCAGAGTCCAGGAATACTATTGGCATTGCCGTTTTGGGCGGGATGATAGCTTCATCGACGATATCTATTTTCATTGTTCCGGTATTATTTGTGCTGTTTACTCGCTTCTCCTATGGGAAAAAACAGCTTCAATGGCTTCAGGATCATCACGAAGAGTTGCTGGAAAAGGCAAGAAGAGTCGAGGAAAGCAACATTGATGCCGAACTGGAATACGATATTGCAGAATCCCGTGCCGCAAATGCAGCAAGCAGGGCAGAGCATGAGAATAGAAAGAATGAAGGAAAAGGATAGTTAACCTTTCTTTTTTGTTGTTGGAATAATATCAATGAGCCAAATGCTAAGTGCAGAAACGACTATTGAAGGGAAGATCAGCTTGAATAATTCAAATATTCCGTGCGCATAAATCTCGCCGCTAAACAACAAATAATAAAATAATACCGGAAAACTTATCGGGAAGGCAAATAAGAAAATTATTGTTTTTTTTTTATTTTCGGTAGTATCCGGGTTGATTACAATAAGGGTAGTAAGTGCAACTGTTATAAAATAAGCTATTGATAAGCTGAATTGAAAATTGTATCGTTCTAATATATTCTGGGCAGTTTTTAAAGTTGATGCTGGTTTGAAATCTTTGGTGCCTATCCAGGCAAATACGGAAGCAGGAGTGGAGAATAGAAAAGTAAACAACCATACTGTCAAGCCATAGATTAGGGCATCTTTTATTGACTGTAAAACCGGATTGTTAGCCTTAGTGTCTGACAGACTAATAGGATGAAACCAGATAAATAAAGTCGTACTAATGGCATATGCCAATGCCAACAAATAACCGCCGCCATAATTCTGAAGCGCATTGATGGAATTAATCATCAACATTGCTATAAATGGTGCTATAAAACCCGCGATTAATAAATTTCGCTTGATAGATGCAGAATAGCCAGATAGTATAATAGTTAATAATCCCAAGGCTACCCATACAGACATCAAAAGTGCGTAAGGAAGAACATAAGTAGTAATTGTAGCGTCAAAAGGCCTGGGAAAATGAAAGCCTGAGAATACAGTAATTAAAAAGATGTAAATAACAGGAGTAAATAATAGACCGTAAAGCCAGATTTTGGCAGTATACTTAATTCCCTGCATTTAGTAATGTTTTCACAGCTAAGATAATGCTTTAGCTGTAAATAAAAGGAGGGTCAGGCGTAAGCGATATCGTCAAACACATCCTTCATTATAGGTTTGGATATAAAGGTGGTGACAAACGGATAAAGTTTTGATCTGTTGATATCTGCAGGATTGACAGATGAAGTTACAACATAGATCTTGATATTCTTTTCTAAAGATTTATATAGTTGTTGAAACCTGTTGAGAAAATCCCATCCATCAAACATGGGCATGTACAGGTCGACAAAAATATAGTCTGGGAGAGACTGAGATTCCAGTTTTTTTTCTTCAAGATAATCCAATATAACTTCACCGTCAAACGAGTAGGTCGCTTCTTTTGATAGCTCCGTATTCTTGATGGTCATTTGAACTATTTTATGAAAAACAGGTTCATCATCAATAAGCACAAGCTTGCTCATAGGGCTTGGGTTTTAGTATAAATTAATAGGTGATAAAACTAATTAAAATAACTATGATGCTAATTTACCTAATTAAAAATCAATGAGTTAGTTTGGAATATAACAATCTTGATACAATTGATATGACTTGCGAAGTTATTAACTTTTGAACTTAAACCTGTTATTTTTTAACTAAAAAGATATTTTTTTCGAATTTTCAGACCAATTTCATGTTGACCGGATCCCAATGAATAACCTTATTCTGGAAATAGCTTTCATTGCAAGCCAGGGCAGGGGCAGCCGCTCTGAAGCCGAATTCGGCATCCTCAACTACAGGCTTCCCGGTACGCATAGAGTCGAAGAAATTGTCAAAATGATCGTATGATGAGTTATATCCATCGGGTGATTGATAGCTAATAGTTTCACCTTTTGGCGCTTGTTTATCTGCGTCGGAGTATTTTTTATTATACTCGTCGGCAATGGCTTTTTGCATAGCTAACGGATAGGTTTCATATGAATCCCAGCCGCCGTAGCCGGGAGCAACAGGCATTTTGTTTTTATGTATAGTAAAGCCACTTTCATCAGAAATATCGATCACACCTTCGGAACCGATCATCCGGGTATAACCAACTTCGCCTTCTCCGCTGATAAAATTCACTTGCAAAGACACCTGGAATGATGGATGCTCTTTTGTTTCGGGATAGTGAATAACTGCTGTCATTACATCTGGTACGTTTCGGCCATCTTTCCAGTAAGCAAGGTCAGCCACCGAGAATATTTTGTCGGGCCCTTTGGAATCAGTAATATAATGTATGCCTGACAACAGATGCACAAATAAGTCGCCCGCTACGCCAGTGCCATACTCTCTGTAATTTCTCCAGCGGAAGAAGCGGTTGCTATCGTAAGCATATTTTTTCTGTTCTGTTGCCTGGAATCTGTCCCAGTCCACCGTTGATGGCGAGGCATCCAGTGGAATGGTATACTGCCAGGCACCCAATGCACTTTGCCTATTAAATGATGCTTGTATAGAATTTAACTTCCCGATAGCTCCCGCCTGATACAATTCTTTAGCTTTTTTAAATGCCAGGCTGCTTACTCTCTGGCTGCCCACCTGGAAAACCATCTTTGTTTCTTTTTGAACCTGTATCTCTCCTAAGCCTTCACTCAGATAATGTACCATTGGTTTTTCGCTGTAAACGGCTTTACCCTTGCGCATAGCATCTATTGCAATCCGGCTGTGCCAGTTATCGCTGGTCGCGATAATTACCGCATCAATATCCTTTCTGTCAAGAATGGCATGATGGTCATTAGTCGTAAAAATATTTTGCCCAAAAACCTCTTTAGCTCTGTCCAGTCTCCCTTTATATAAATCGCAGCATCCTACCAGTTCAACACCCTGTGAGTGAAGCGCAGCATTGGTATCATTAAAACCCATAATACCCATTCCGATAGTGGCGATACGTATTTTATCATTTGCTGAAATACGTTTCTCGGCACGAAGGATTCTTCTTTCATGTTCTTCCTGTGCGGCCAATGAAGTAAGACCTGCTGAAGTAAGAATGACAGTACTGCCTAATTGCTTGATAAATTTTCTGCGATCAGATGACATGATATTATTCTATTAAGTAAAAATAATTGGTTATTGAAAAGCCCGGGGAAGGCTTATGCAATTGCAAGATAATAAAAGATGCAAAAGCGTTACATGTTACGTCGAAAAATTTAAATATTGGGTTAAATCACTATTTTCAGGGCACCAATTTAATCCTATGAACAGACGACATTTTGTAAAACTATCAGCCTTAACATCTGCAAGTTTATTATTCAGCAGGGTAACTTCTTTTGCCGCTGATAATTCTTCAATAATAAACCACCCCGATGAAGTTTGGGCAAAATCAGGTGACCAATGGTTTAAACTCAATCATCTTTTAGCCTTATCCTATTCCCACGGACCTATTCTAGTGGTAATGAAACAAATAGGCAATGTGCTGACGGTTGAGGCGCGGTCGCCAGGTATGCAGTTAAATGCCATTAAGTTAAAATGGAAACATCGCACAGGAAACAGTGCAAAAGTATTAGGTGACCATTATGAACGCTCATATGCCGACCTGGCGTGGCGAAATGTTGACGCTTCTCACAAAAATCCATGGTATGTTTTGTTGAATGATGGCAAAGACACGGCTTGTTTTGGTGTAAAGGCAGGTGCCAATACCATTTGCTGGTGGAACGCCGGAGCCGAAATGCTAGAGTTGACCATGGATACACAATCCGGCGGTGTTGGCGTGCAATTAGGCGACAGGCCATTACATGCTGCTGAGATAGTTACGATGAAAAGTTCGGAAGGAGAAACGCCTTTCAGAACCGCGCAACGTTTTTGCAAAATGATGTGCCCTAACCCCCGATTGCCTAAACAACCGGTTTATGGTATTAACGATTGGTATTTTGCTTATGGGAATAATTCGGCAGATCTGATCAAACAAATAACCGCTTTAATGACTGACCTTGCTCCGGATACTAATAACCGGCCATTTTCGGTGATTGATGCAGGGTGGGCTACTTATTCACCATTGTTGCCGGGCGACGGCGGGTTTATGGATGATTTCTCCAAACCAAACGACAAGTTCAAGGATATGCATCAAATGGCTTTGGATATCGAGAAACTGGGCATGCAACCGGGTTTGTGGACAAGGCCACTTTGCGCCAGTTATAAAGACAAAGCCAATTTACTTTTACCAAAAATTCCGGGGCGTGATGATCCGAAAGCGCCTATATTGGATCCCACTATTGATGAAAACCTTGCACGCATAAAACATAATATAGCCACCTATAAAGAATGGGGATATAAATTGGTAAAACATGATTATACCACGTATGACATCATGGGCAAATGGGGTATGCAGATGAATGATACACTCACGGTTCCCGGCTGGCACTTTCATAATAATAGCCGGACAACTGCTGAGATCATCAATAACCTTTATCACCTTATTCGTGAGACGGCCGGAGACATGTATATAATAGGATGCAATACAATGAGTCATTTATCTGCTGGTGTGTTTGAGATGAACCGTATTGGCGATGATACCAGCGGCAAGGAGTGGGAGCGTACCCGAAAAATGGGTGTGAACACTTTAGGCTTCCGCATAGCACAGCACAATGCTTTTTATGCGACGGACGGCGATTGCGTTGGCATAACAAAAGATATTTCCTGGAATCGCAATAAACAGTGGATGCAACTGTTAGCTGAAAGCGGTACGCCATTTTTTATTTCACCCCAACCGGATGCTGTAGGCGAAGAGCAAAAAGCTTATATTAAGGAATGCTTTACCAAAGCCGCAAAAGTACAACCTACAGGCGAACCATTAGACTGGATGACCCATCCGCAACCGGCAAAATGGAAACTTGATGGTAGAGAGGTTACATTTGATTGGAGTTAATTGATGATGGATAAACAATCCCACCGCAAAATCATCCACATCGATATGGATGCGTTTTATGCCTCTGTGGAGCAGCGGGATAATCCCGAGCTTAGAGGCAAGGCCATCGCGGTGGGTGGTTCGCCGGAAGGAAGAGGAGGTGTTGTTGCTACGGCAAGTTATGAAGCGCGGAAGTTTGGGGTAAGATCTGCTATGCCATCCAAAAAGGCTTTGGAGCTTTGCCCGCATATTATATTTATTCGCCCGCGGTTTTCGGCATACAAAGAAGTTTCGCAAAAGATTAGGGAGATATTCAGGCGCTATACGGATCTGATCGAGCCTTTATCATTGGATGAGGCTTATTTAGATGTAACTGAAGATAAACAGAATATCGGCTCGGCTATAGCTATTGCTAAGCTAATCAAACAGGCGATTATAGATGAATTAGAACTGACCGCCTCTGCCGGAGTATCCATCAATAAGTTTGTGGCGAAAATTGCCTCGGATATGAATAAGCCCGATGGCTTAACTTTTATCGGGCCGTCGTCTATCGAATCTTTCATGGAAAAGCTTCCCGTCGAGAAGTTTTTTGGCGTAGGTAAGGTCACTGCCGATAAAATGAAACGAATGGGATTGTTTACTGGAGCTGATTTGAAGAACCTGCCAGAAGACGATATGGTAAAACATTTCGGTAAAGCCGGCAGATTTTATTACCAGATTGCCAGGGGAGTAGATAATCGCGAAGTACAACCAAACCGAGAAACAAAGTCAATAGGGGCGGAAGACACATTTGCTTATGACCTGACCGAGATCAGTGAAATGAACGTTGAACTGAATAAATTATCTCAAACAGTTGCCAACCGTGTGCAGAGCTACCAATTAAAAGGACGGACAATCACCCTTAAAATAAAGTATAGCGACTTCAGGCAAATCACCCGTAACTACTCAATCACCGGGCCTGTAAATGATTTTATAACTATCGCTGACACAGCAAAAAAGTTACTCCTGGCTACCGAACCGGAAGGTAAAAGGATCAGGTTGTTAGGTGTAACATTATCAAATTTTGGCGATATAACTCCAAAACATAAAAGCCCGGATAACCCGGAACAACTGGAACTATTTTAGTGTAAAGCAAACACCTGAAAGGGCTGATAATTATCTAAAAACATCAAATAAATGGGCTATTCACATTTTTTCACCTTTGATAAAACAAAATATTTTTTGGATTGTAACGAATCTTTTATATTTTCACGACCATTATAACTAATAATAAACCAACTTCTTGAAGAAATTAGTCGCCATATTGCTTTTATGCATGCACCTGTTTTATCTGGGTGGATATATGCTGGCTTTTCAATACTTCATGAATAAGTCTGATGATCAGATAGTTAGCCAGTTGTATAGCAATGGCGCTAATTCGTCAAAACTGATCAAGTTAAAAATTCCGGTTCACATGCCTACTTTGGATGACTGGTCGGATTATGCCAACATCCAGGGACAGGTTCAGGTAAAAGATGCGTATTATAACTACGTTCGTATCAAGATGACCAAAGATACCTTATACCTGATCTGTTTACCGAATACGGTTAAGGCAAACCTGGCAAAGGCCAATATCATCATGACGAAAAATCTGAACGATATCCCTTTGAGCAAAAAAGGAGCCAATAACTCATCTACTAAAAAAGCTGAATCTACTTCTTCATACGATCATTTTTACCAGATCGTGAAGTGCGATTATACTCCGTTGGCTGAATTGGTTAAAATAAACACACACTCAGAAGTATTCCATCTGAGTGATCCTTACATTGAATCCCCCGGTAAACCGCCGAATACTTCCTGCTAAGCTATTTGCTTATTTCTCTCATATTTGAGTTTATCACGTATTGTGACGGATTCATGATTTCATGCGAATGATGTCATGAGAACATTCATAAATTTCCTGAAAATTCTATACCGGGAGCTGATCTGAGCAGTCGCTTTTTCATTTAATTCATTGCGTTTGCCTGTTAAGGTGTTACGCATACGGCCCTGCATTTACCTTTTAGCCTATTAATTACTTTACTATTGACTTATAAATTTATGATGAAACAATTACTTGCGCATTCTTACAAATGCATCGCCATTGTTGCTATTTTGTGTGTTTCCATTCAGCACGCATCTGCACAAATGGAGAACGACGGGATCATGATCCCTAAAAATTACATCTGCGCCGGTCCAATGTTCGGCACATCCAGTTGGACAAGCTATTGGGAAGGCACCTATAAACGGACTAATGGAAACATTGGCAAAGTAACTACCAATATGTATTCCTTTATGGCAACCTATGGTATAACTAACGACCTGATCGTAACAGCAGGTGTGCCTTATATTACCAGCACTGCTTCAGCTGGAACCCTGCATGAGCAAAAAGGCATACAAGATCTTTCTTTAAACCTGAAGTGGAGAGCTTACAGGTTAAAAACGAACATGGGGACTTTATCATTGTTCGCAAGTTTGACAGGTTCAATTCCATTGACTGACTATGAAGCGGATTTTCTTCCGCTGGCATTAGGTTCACACAGTAAAAATTTTACCGCAAGAGGCGTAGTTGATTACAACTACGGAAAAGTGTTCTTTACAGGATCGGGTGCATACATGACAAGAAGCAATATTACTATTGATCGTAATTCATACTATACAACTGAGTTGATTTACAGCAACCAGGTAAAACTGCCAAACATGTCTGATTATAATTTTAGAGCAGGTTATCGCAGCAAATACCTGATTGTTGAAGGTATAGCTGATATCATGACTTCACTAGGTGGTTTTGATATTCGCAAAAATGACATGCCATTCCCAAGCAACCGCATGAACATGACCAGCGTTGGGGGAAATATAAGATACCGTCTGAAATCATTTTACGGACTTGAGTTTTCAGCAGGAGACGAATATGTGGTAAAAGGGAGAAATGTAGGGCAAAGTAATATGATCCACGGTGGTCTCACTTACATATTCGGCCTAACAAAACAGAAAACGGTTCAGGATAAAGACAGCTTTAAAAACTAATGACGATGAAAAAACTTATACAAAATATAACAGCCGTCCTTTCAATCACGGTGATTGCTTCTTCGCTTTCTTCATGTAAAAAGGATATCGTGAGCCGCGTGGATCAATATCCAACTCTGGCTCCGGCAAGTCTCGATTTGACTGCAGATACGTGGAAACCGGTATTGATTACAGATCCAACTGTGTTTACTGTAGCCGCTCCCGTTGCAACAACTTCTCCGGCTTATGTAGCTGACCTAAATGAGATAAAAGGATATCAGCGTAGTCTTACAGATGATCAGAGAGCTATTATTAAATACTGGAGTGCCGGAGCTGTGTTAAGGTGGAACGAGATTATGCGTGATTTGGTAGCGAAACACAATATTCCACCATACCAAAATCCTGACGGAACTTATCCTCCTCCGAGTTCTACTAACCCGTTTGCGTATCCACAGTTTCCATTTTCAAACCCGCCTTATGCAGCCCGTGCCTATGCTTATGTAAGCGCAGCTGAATATGATGCATTGATTGCAGCCTATCACTTTAAAAATCAGTATAACAGAGCTGCACCTTATAAAATTGATACTACTATAAAAGCATTGATACCAAAGTCTGATTTGCCTTCATATCCTAGTGAGGATGCTGTTGTATCAGGTGCTGCTGTTGAAATGATGAAATTATTGTTCCCAACTGAAATTGCATATATCGAGCAAAAAGCAGAAGAACAGAAGCTTTATCGAATTATGTCCGGTGCTAATACCCGTAGCGAGTGGAATGCAGGTGAATCACTGGGAATACAAGTTGCTGATGTATTTACTGCCCGCGCACGTGGCGATAAAGCAGGGAAGGCAATTGGTACATCTGCTTACTGGGCTCAACTGCAAACTCAAACTGCTGCTAAGGGTGAGACCCCATGGATAAGCCTTGAGTCGCCTAAAAGGCCACCGATGTTGCCTCTTTTTGGCAAGGTAAGTCCTTTCTTGTTCGATACACTTACTGTAGTCGCATTAAGACCTGGGCCACCGCACCTTACAGGTTCAGCAGAGTTTGCGGTCGACCAGAAAGAGGTATTATATTATAGCCAGCATGCTACACGTGAAAACGAAGCACTGGTTGCTTTTTGGGCAGATGGTGTTGCCACTTACACCCCGGCGGGTCACTGGAATGCAATTGCTGCTGATGAATTTGTAAAACAACACTACAGCGAAGTGCGTTGGGCCCGGAATTTTGCGTTGTTGAATATGGCTGAAATGGATGCTGCTATTGTGTGTTGGGATACCAAATACGCTTATTTCAATCCGCGCCCTTCGCAGGTCAATAGCGTGGTGAAAACTTTGACTGGCGTACCAAACTTCCCGTCGTACACTTCGGGCCACTCAAACTTTAGTTCTGCTGCTGCAACGGTATTAACTTATCTGTTGCCCGACAGAGGTACGAAGTTTACAGACATGGCACAACAGGCATCGCTTTCGAGACTTGTTGGAGGAATACATACACGCCAGGATATTGAGGTAGGACAAGCAACTGGTAAATCTGTAGGACAGTACGCTGTTCAAAGAGGCCAGGCAGATGGTGCAGGCATAGGTAATTAATACGATCAATAAAATGAAGTATCTGTTCAGAATATCCTTTTTGTTGCTGGTGGTGGTGGGTATGATTTCTTGTCGTCACAAGGAAAGCGGTCCGATCGACGATGCAGCGGTGCTTCATGCGAATGAGGACCAGCTGACGAATGTGATCATATATGATGTGTTCACGCCACCTGTGGCTGCCCGT